>Ga0233425_10002861_pt1 | contig 32794 bp, 27 predicted proteins | sample Watercolumn_Towu_2_FD_181712 | JGI IMG/M metagenome (GOLD analysis project Ga0233425, IMG submission 181712) | Freshwater microbial communities from Lake Towuti, South Sulawesi, Indonesia - Watercolumn_Towuti2014_140_MG | ecosystem: Environmental > Aquatic > Freshwater > Lake | place... | reverse complement strand
AATTATTTTCTTTAATGTAAATAAGAAATTTAGAGTGGTTCACTTACCACGGATCAACATAATCATGTCCGGATCTCCCTGTTCCCTTGGAGGGACAGGCTTTTAACCCTTGGATGATCCAATTGCGGGTCTCGGCCGGATCGATAACGGCATCGATTTCCAGGTAAGAAGCCATATTGGTGGCCTTCCCCCGTTCATACAACTGGGCCACCAGGTTTTCATAAAGGGTTTCCCGTTCCTCCGGGTTTTCGATGGCTTCCAATTCCTTTTTGAAACCGGCCTTGACCGCCCCTTCCAGACCCATGCCGCCGAATTCCCCGGTAGGCCAGGCGGCCGTAAAAAACGATTCATGGAAGCCCCCCCGGGCCATGGCCATGGCTCCCAGGCCGTAGCCCCGGCGCAGAACCACGGTGAAATAGGGGACTTCTAAATGGGCACCCACCACAAACATGCGGCAGACATGACGGACCTGGGCCAGCTTTTCGATCTCCGGCCCTACCATGAATCCGGGCGTATCACAGAGGGAGACTATAGGCAGACCGTGGGCCTGGCACAACTGCATCAAGCGGGCCGCCTTGTCGGCATCATTGGCTTCAATAGCCCCGGCCGTGTGCATGCAGTCATTAGCCAGGAGCCCGAAGGGTCGGCCTTCGATGCGGATCAGGCCGGTAACCATTCCCAGGCCGAATTCGGGACGAAGTTCCAGAAAAGACCCTTTATCGGCCAAGGTATTGATCAGGGTCCTGATGTCATAGACTCGCCGCCGGTTTTCCGGAATTATAGTGCGGAGAGCCAGTTGATCGGCGGTCTCCCATTTAGTAACCGCTCCCTGGAAATAGGAAAGATACTGTTTGGCCGCGGCCACCGCTTGCTGATCATCGGCCACGAGGATATCGACCACACCGTTTTTGGTCTGCACCTCCATGGGGCCGACTTCTTCCGGTTTAAAAACACCCAGCCCGCCGCCTTCAATCATCACCGGGCCTCCCATGCCGATGTTGGAATTGCGGGTGGCGATGATCACATCGCAGCAGCCCAGCAAAGCGGCATTGCCGGCAAAACAATAACCCGAGACGATGCCGATCAGGGGAACCCGTCCGCTCAACTTGGCAAAGAGGCCGAAGGTGGTCAAATCCAGACCGGCCACCACCACCCCGGCGGCATCGATATCCCCCGGTCGGCCGCCGCCGCCTTCGGCGAAAAGAACCACAGGCAGGCGCTGTTCTAGGGCCAATTTGAGCATCCGATCCTTCTTTTTATGATTAAAAAAACCTTGGGTCCCGGCCAGGACCGTATAGTCGTAAGCCAGGATCATACAACGGGACTGGTCGTCTCCGAACAATGAACCGTTGATCGTTCCGACTCCGGCGATGAGGCCGTCGGCCGGGGTCTTGCTGATCAGATCGTTCAGGGACCGCCGTCCCCGTTGGGCGGCGATAGCCAAGGCGCCGTATTCGATAAACTTTCCCTCATCGCAAAGGTCTTTTATATTAGCCCGGGCCGTGCGCTGGTTCTTCTGTGTGCGACGCGCCACCGCTTCGGGACGGCGCTCGTCCAGACCGAAGGCATGCCGCTCGATCACTTCGTTAAGATCAGGACGGATGGCCTCCACACTATTTTCTTTTTCATCCGACATTAAACGTGTCTCCTTTTTTATGGTTATGCGATTGGGTCCCCCTAATTGAATAGCAGAATAATTCCGATAAGGTCAAGCTTGGAATTATTCCGGTTTATTTTGAGGGCGGAATGTAAAAGAAGGTTGAAGGCGTGATTAGAAAGTTTAGAAAGAAGTTGTTCAGACTCTGGATGAGCCTGAACAACTCAGTTTTCAGTCCTATTAAATTAATTAAAAGATTCTTTTCGGAACAGGGTAAAGAACAATCAAGCCGCCTTGACGGCGGTGTGCATCTTGCGCCAGCCTTCCCGGCTGAATCGTTTTTCCCGGGCAGCTCCCCAATCCTTCATGGCCTGGAGATAGGCCTTAAGATCGGAAGCGGCCAGTTTTTGAATCTCCGAACGTTCTTCGTCCCGCTGCTTGGATTCGTTGGGGGTAATGCCCACCCAGGTGACGAAGCCTTCGTCAAAGATTCGCTCGGCCGTGATTTCTTCCGGGGATAGCCCCATTACTGAACCCTGAGGGCGCACCGCCTCCAGGTTAAGCTCCAACAGCCAACCGTTATCCCAGACCCTGTTTTTTTCTTCCTTTTCCACCCCGGAGCTGCACTCCGGGCAATAGATGTGAGCCACTGAGTTTTCATCCAGAATCATCCGTCCGAAAAAGATTTCGGCGGTCTGGTTTCCACAATGACAGGTTTTTCGATAACTTTGGCACATGATGGTCCTCCTTGAGATGGTCATTTTCACCCCTGGGGATGTCAATCTTCCAGGTGTTGACAAATAGCCGTTTTTTTTTAGCTTATAAAATAATCACTTTTTGTAAATAGTCTTTGACTTAGATCAAGGTATTTTCACGAAATCATCATTATTTTATCATAAAAGATAGTTATAAACGACCCTAGCCCGTTTCCCGGCCTCGAAGGCCGGAAGGAGGAAAACATGGAAAAGGAAGTAAAAGGAAGCACTCCCAAAGAGGTTAACGTCCGGGACTGGACGACCTGCGAAGCCACGGCCCAGATGCTGGAGAAAGCCCATCGGGACGGGGTGCAGACGGCCTTTGACCGGGCGGCGGAGATCAAACCCTGTCCCATCGGGGCCAAATCGGCCTGTTGCAAGCATTGCGCCATGGGACCTTGCCGGTTGAATTCTAAAGATCCCTATGGAGGGGTGGGGGTCTGCGGAGCTACCATCGATACCATCCAATCCCGAAATTTTTCCCGAATGGTGGCCTGCGGCACGGCCGCCCATTCCAGTCACGGCCGGTCGATGCTTAATCTCTTCCGGGATGTGATCGAAGGGAAAATAAAGGATATTTCCATACAGGATCCGGTTAAGTTGGAGGAAGTGGCCCGATCTCTGGGCATCGAGACAGAAAACCGGACTCAAAAAGAGATTGCCCTGGATGTGCATAAGGAACTGGAGAAGGCCTTTTTGTCCGTGGACGGGGAAACACCTTTTGCCGGGAGGGTCCCGGAAAAAACCCTGGAGACCTGGCGGAAACTGGATATCGTCCCCAAGGGGGCCATGCTGGAGGTGATGGAACTGATGCAGCGCACTCATGCCGGTATGGATCAGGACTATGAGCATCTGACCAAACAGATCAGCCGTACGGCTTTGGCCGACGGCTGGGGCGGGTCCCTGGTGGCCACGGAGCTCTCCGATATCCTTTTCGGCACACCCGTACCGGTCAAGGCCGAGGTCAACATGGGGTGTCTTAAAGAAAATGAGGTCAATATCGTCATCCACGGCCATGAGCCCCTTCTCCTGGAATCCATGCTGGGCTCAGTAAACGATCCCAAGCTCCTGGAAGCCGCTAAAAATGCGGGCGCCAAAGGGATCAATCTGATCGGTATGTGCTGTTCGGGCCTGGAACTGCTCTGCCGCAAGGGGGTGCCTCATGGCGGAAACTTTATGTCCACCGAGGCTATTATGGTGACCGGGGCGGTTGATGCCTTCGGGGTGGATGTCCAATGCATCCAGCAGGGTCTGGCTAAGGTGGCCGAATGCTACGGCACCCGTCTCTTTACGACCAATCCCAGTTGTCGGCTCGAAGGGGTGGAGCATATCCCCTTTGTGGAACACGAGCCGCGAAAGTGCACGGATGCCATTGTCGACCAGGCCATCCAACGCTTCCGCACCCGCAAAGGGCCGATCCAGATCCCTCAGATCCGCAACGTAGGTATTCACGGCTTTTCCCATGAATATATCAATTACATGCTCGGCGGCACCTTCCGGGCCTCCTATTCACCGTTGAATGACAACATCATCAACGGCCGCATCCGAGGCGTTGCCGGGGTGGTGGGCTGTGTTAATCCCCGGATCAAACAGGACTGGGTCCATGTGGAGCTGGTCAAAGAGCTGATCAAAAACGATATCCTGGTGGTCCAGACCGGATGCTCCCAGATCTCCTTGGCCAAGGCCGGATTATGTACGCCTGAAGCGGCCAACCTGGCCGGTCCGGGACTCCGAGAGGTCTGCGAGGCCGTGGGCATGCCCCCGGTTTTGGGCATGGGGGCCTGTATTGATAACAGCCGGATCCTTATCGCCTGTGCCGAGATGGTCAAGGTTGGAGGATTGGGAAACAGTATCGCCGATCTTCCGGTGGCCGGGGCGGCCCCGGAGTGGTACAGCGAGAAGGCCGTGACCATCGGCCAGTATTTTGTGGCCTCCGGGGTTTTTACCGTCTTCGGCGTCACCTATCCCATCATCCCGGACACCAATTTTTATAACCTGCTGTTTGACGGCTTGGAAAAGCAGGGCTTGGGGAAATGGGCCTTCACCCCCGACCCCTATGAGATGGCCCGATTGATGATCGCCCATATCGATAAAAAGCGGGAGGCCCTGGGCATCAACAAGGACCGGGAAAGGACCCTGGTGGATATGGCCGCCCGCCGCGATCTCCAGGCGGCCTAAAAAAAAATTGGGTCTTGACTTAAATCAATGAAAGAACCGCCAAGGATGGTTACAGTATAATCAACAATTGGCGGTTCTTTCATAAACAGGTTACTGAAAAAGGCCCATCTACTGCGTTGCCCTCATCTTTCGTCATTGCGGCGTATTTTCTGGATACGCCTCATTCCTAAAGATTTCGGGCGCCTTGTATCTGGACCTTTTTGAGTAACCTGTGAAAAGCCGATCGATTCATTGAACGACTCATTGCGAGGTGCGCTATGGAAGAATACTTAAACAAAGGAATTAAAGAGGTCATTACCGAATTTCCGGCCGTGGATAAAATTCTGGAGGAATACGGCATCGGCTGCGGCCCTTGCAGTGTAGGGACCTGCCTGTTAAAAGATATCGTGGCCATTCACAATCTTCCTGAAGACGAACAGCGGGTCATGATGGCCCGTATAGCCAAGGTGATCTATCCCGACAAAGTGATCCCTCTCCCGCCGGCAACCCCGAGAAAAGAAACCGGCCCCAAGGAATTGAAATACTCCCCGCCCATGAAGGCCCTGGTGGATGAACACGTCTTGATCAAAAGGTGGCTGGCCCTGATCCCGGCTGTTCTCGAAGATCTCGATCTTTCGACCGAAGAGGGCCGGAACCTGATCCTTCAGGGCGTGGATTTCATTCGCTCCTATGCCGACCGGTATCATCACGCCAAAGAAGAAGACGTCCTATTCGGCTATTTTGATCCGAACCTGGATATCCTCAAGGTTATCGTTCAGGATCACATCGTCGGGAGGGGACATGTTAAAGCCGTTGTTGAAGGCGTGGACAGACAAGACAAAGGGGCAGTGGCCGAACACCTTCTGGCCTATCGCAACTTGCTGACCGGCCATATTAAAAAAGAGGACGAAATTTTATGGCCCTGGATGGAACGGAATCTGACCATGACCCAGATCGGTGAGCTCTATGCCAAATTTCAGGAGACCGATCAACGGATGGGCCTTTCAACGGAAAAGTTTGAAAACTTTATTATCAACCTGGAAAAAAAGTATAAGGCATAAGGAGAAAGACCATGGAAGCTTTTCAGGGTTGTCCGGGTTCGCGGATGATGGATTTTAGTCAAAAGAAGGTTTCGGAAGGCGAGGAGCCGACCGGAAAGATTGAATCACAATTACGACAATGGCCCATACAATTGCATCTGATTTCACCCTTGGCGCCTTATTATCGAGGTGCGGATGTCCTGCTCACTGCCGACTGCGTGGCCTATGCCTTAGGGGATTATCATCGTCAGTATCTGAAAGGGAAAAGCCTGGCCATCGCCTGCCCCAAACTGGATGAAGGACAGGATATCTATGTCGATAAGATCAAGGCCTGGATTGACGAGGCCAAGATCAATACCCTGACGGTCATGATCATGCAGGTCCCTTGCTGTATGGGTCTCTTGAATTTGGCCCAAGAGGCGGCGGCCAAAGCCACCCGAAAAGTGCCCGTTAAGTATCTAGTCGTCGGACTCCAGGGTGAAATTCTTCAGGAGGAATGGCTCTAGGCGCCCCGAAGATTTCTATTTCCAGTCACTAAGAAAAGAGCGGCCTTGGTGCAATAAAAAAATTGCATTAGGGGCCGCTTTTTTTATACTGCCAATTGAAAGGGTTGCCAATTTTAAGGAGGCGTCCCATTAGGGTGTTCAACAAAAATATAATTGCCTGGAATTAAGATGGTTTCGCAAAAAATCGACAAAATTCCTTTTCCCTCGTTCCAACGAAAGTCGGAATCCGGAATAGTGAATGTAAAAAGAGTTTTCCTGTTTACTCTGGCCTTACTTAGCCTGTTTTCGGCAGAAGCCTTTGGGCTTCAAGCCCATGCCATTCCGGCGGAAGGCCACTACTCCCACCAGTTAGGGCATCTATTTTTTCTCCTGAGTCTGGTTGTCTTCGCCTTCTGGCTTCAAAAGACCCGTCTGAAGGAAAAGAGCGGATGGCGTCTGATCCAATGGAGCTGTTTCCTTTTTATCTTCTGGAATATCGATGCCCTTGCCGGACATGAGGTTGAGATCTGGCTTAGTGAGAGCCTTATTGTCGGACCTCCATCCTCCCGCAGGCTACTGGTCGAAGAGGGATCTTTATTGCCTTATTTTTATTATTTTCTCAAAATGGATCACCTTCTTTGTGTCCCGGCTATGGTTCTGTTATGCCTGGGTCTAAGAAAATTGGCCGCCGAAGCTCCGGGAGAACCGTCTTGAGCGTCAGGTCCTTTCCTTTAGCGGTTATTGAAACCATTGATATGGCCGGTTCGGCGGCCATGATCCTGCTGTCTCTCCTGGCGGTTTCTCAAGCCATGGCCCTCCGCCGGAAAGATCCTCAGAATGTGATGTGGACCTATCTGGTCTGGTTTTGTTCCGGCCTCCTGGTCTTTGCCTTCTCCCGATCCCTGGGCCACATTGCCAAGCATCTGCTCATAGCAGCCGATCTGGGCCGGGTCTGGTCCCTACTGAAACCGGTGAGCGGTTCTTTAAATACCATCACTTTTGTCATCGCCGGGGCCATCACCCTCTTTTTCAGCCGGGTTTACCATATCTATCAACGGATGCTTCTGGACAAGGCAACCATCGAAAAGGCCCATAGGGAGATCGCCGAACTGAATATTGATCTGGAAAAAAAGGTCCTGGCCAGGACCCGGGAATTGTCCGCCTCGGAAGAAAAGTACCGCCGGGTTTTTGAAAAATCCAAGGACATGCTTTTTATTTGTGATCTGGAGGGCACCATTCTGGACATGAACCCCTCGGGGTTAGAGATCTTAGACCTGAAAGGACCGGATGATTTACTGAGGCGGAACTTTTTTAAAGATTTTTTTGGGGACGGCAAGAAGGCCGAGGCCGTTCAAAAAGAACTACAGGAGAAAGGTTTTATAAAGGACGCCGAACTGATTCTGCAGACCCCGAAAGGGAATAAGCATACGGTGCTTTTTTCGGGGACCATGACTCAAACGGAAGAAAGCCGGCTCATAGGATTGGAAGGGATCATCAAAGATATAACTTTACGGAAAGAAATGGAAGCCCAATTGATGCAGGCAGACAAACTGGCCTCTCTCGGTCAGCTCTCGGCCGGGTTAGCCCATGAGATCAACAATCCCTTGGGACTTGTGCTCGGTTATACGCGCCTGGTCATGAAAGAGACCGATCCCGAGGTCTCTTCCTATGGGGACCTTAAAGTCATTGAAAAGCATGCCCTTAATTGTAAAAATATCGTTGAAAATCTCCTCAAATTTTCCCGGGCCGCCGGCACCATAAAATCAGCGGTCAATCTCAATCACCTGATCCGGGAAGTGATCAACGTGGTGAAGCATAAATTCAGCATGGAAAAGGTCCAGATACATGATCAGCTCTCTTCGGACCTGCCTTTGACCATGGCCGATCCGGAAAAAATAAGTCAGGTTTTCATGAACATTCTGATGAACGCTTTCCAGTCAATAGAGAGCGCCGGGGTAATCAGCGTATCGTCTCTCTGGGATCCGGAGAGACGCCGATTTCAAATCATCTTTGAAGACACGGGCAGCGGGATTCCCCCGGAGATTTTGCCCAAGATCTTTGACCCATTCTTCACCACCAAACCGATCGGCATGGGCACAGGACTCGGGCTGGCCGTGAGCTACGGGATCATCAAGGATCACTCCGGCCGAATCCGGGTGGAAAGCACACCGAGGAAAGGCTCCCGATTCATCGTCGAGTTGCCCCTGATAGAATCGGCAGAAACCGAAGCCGGTTAGGAGACCAAGATAACATGACATCCAAGCAAAAAGATATCCTGCTCATTGTCGATGATGAGCCGGATATGCTGCCCTTGTTGAAGAGGACTATTTCCGCCGAGATGGACTGGGAGATTTTCACGGCCCTTTCCGCCAAAGAGGCCTTAAGCATTCTGGATCACCGAACGGTGCATGTGATCCTCCTGGATATAAAGATGCCGGAGATGGACGGCCTGGAGTTTCTTTCACTCTTAAAAGAGAAAGCTGAGAGTCCGGCGGTGGTTATGATGACCGCCTATGGGGTGATCGAGCTGGCCGTGGAAGCGATTCGGAAAGGGGCCTATGATTTTCTGACCAAGCCCTTGGATGATACCCGCCTTATTCTGACCTTGCAGAAAGCCATGGAATATCACCGTCTGTTCCATAAGAATCAGGACCTGCAACGTCAGATCCGCAAGCAGAATCGTTTTCAGGATATGGTCGGCCTGTCCGAAGCCATGCAGGGTGTTTTTGAGACGATTCGCACCGTGGCTGAAACGGATGTGACGGTCTTGATCACCGGGGAATCGGGCACCGGAAAAAAACTGGTGGCCAGGGCCATTCACCAGGGCTCGAAGAGAAAAGAAAAAAACTTCGTCCCGGTGAACTGTCCGGCTTTACCGGAGCATATTCTGGAGACGGAGCTTTTCGGTTATGCGAAGGGGGCCTTTACCGATGCCAAGCAGGACAAACAGGGGCTTTTTCAGGAGGCCCAGGGGGGCACTATTTTTCTCGATGAGATCGGGGATCTGCCCATCACTCTCCAGACCAAACTGCTCCGTGTCCTCCAGGAAAAAGAAATCAAACCCGTGGGCAGCCCCAAAAGCCTCAAGGTTGATGTGCGTGTCTTGGCCTCCACCAACCGGGACCTGAAAAAAAAGATGGCCCAAGGTGAATTTCGGGAAGACCTCTTTTACCGTCTAAATGTGATCTCATTGCACCTGCCGCCTTTGCGTGAACGCCCGGAAGACATCCCCCTTCTGGCCGCACATTTCCTCAAAAAGTATGCCGCTGAATACCGGAAAAAGGGACTGAAGGCCGGGCCGGGTTTAATGGAAGAGTTGGCACGAATGGAGTGGCCCGGAAATGTGCGAGAGTTGGAAAACGCCATCCGTAGGACCGTCATCCTCTCCCGGGGGCCCGTCATTACCGCTTCCGATCTAGGTTCGAAGGAAGGGGATAAGGATCTTCTTCCTCCCACAAACCAGGACCTCTCTTATCGAGAAGCCAAAAAGACGGTTTTGGATACCTTCAACCGCCAATATCTTTCCAATCTTTTGGCCTTACATCAGGGTAACGTTACCCATGCCGCAAAAAAGTGCGGACTGGAACGGCAGGCCTTTCAGCAGCTCCTGCGCAGATACGGGATCAAGTCGGAAGATTATCGTCCCTCCACTTAATCCGCCGAGTTTTTCTTAGACGAACTATTCGTATCTTGATCCAAACCGGGATTTTTTCAGCGAATCCCCTTCGCCGAACACTGAACGCTGAACGTCTAGCGTTTTTTCCAACTTCCCCTTCTAATTTTGAGTCTTGAGTTTTGATCTCCTCGCCCCTCCCGCCTCAAACTTCTCCCCTCATTTCTCCAAACTCCAAGTTCAGATTTTAAGGGGCTCCTTCTCCCATGGTTACAGTAACGGTTTTGTTTGGAGATGAGATTTCGGATTTAGAAGGCCTGAGGCGAGAGGGGTTCAAGGCTGAAAGAGAAAGGAGTAGGGCGGAAGGGGTTAGGTGGTTTTTGTTTTGGCCAGTTTCAGCCACCGCACCAGTGGGGCGCCGGCCAGGGTGAATAAGCCCACCAGCATGATCCCCCAGGCAAAGGACCCCCTTTCCCCGGCCCAGCCGATCAAGACGGGGAAGGCCCCGCCGCCCAGGATAAAGCCCAAGGGAACGGCAAAGGAAACAGCCACGTTCCGGCTTCCGGCCGGTCCGATCTGACTGATGGCCGTAAATCCGGCTGGAAAAAAACAGACGGCGATGAAAGGTTGGAGAAAGACCAAAGGGATGATCCAGCCGCTGGGGGCTATCCCCAGAGACAAAGTAAACAGGCCGGTGAGGACAAAAACCAGGGCCAACGTTTTTTTAACCCCCCAGCGGTCGACAAACCACCCGGCCAGAAAGGAGATAAAAATACCGGAAAGGCGGGACAGGGCGATCAGGGTATTGGCCCATCCCCGCGGGATCCCCCGCTCGGTCACCAGATAAAGGGGAAGCATATTATAGACACCAAAACTGGTTCCGATACCCAGCCCGAAAAAAAACATCATGATCCAGAGGGAAGGGGTTTTGAGCATAGAGCGGACCACCTCCGCTGTCGGGGCCTCCCCGCGAAAATTCCCTCCCCGGCCTACGGCTTTGAAGTTTAAGGCCAAAACGATCGAGGCTGTTCCTAAAAAAGCCATGAGCCATCGCCAGGATCCCCATTGCAAAAAAGCCTCGGCCAGAAAAGGGGCGGCAAAAAAGCCTACGTTCGGGGCCAGTTCATGAATGGCGATGGCCTTTCCCCAATCCTGCGGTTTAATCAGAGAAGTCAGGGTAACAATTCCGGAAGGAAGATAGATGCCGGCACTTATCCCCAGAAGAAACAGGACGAAACGAACCAGCCTGATATCCTGGGTGAGAGAAAGAGCCAGGAGGGAAAAACCGATACCCAGAGCGGATAAAAAAATAACCTTTCGATGGACCATCCTGGCGGCCAGATAACCGGAGCAAAAAAGGGACAGGCTGTATCCGCCGGTGATGACAAATACCAAGATCCCGGCCTCATGGTGTCCTAAAGAAAATTCCTTTTCTATAGCCACCAACAAAGGGGCCAGGACGACCCGGGAAATAAAGTTCACAAAAAAAATACTGGTCAGTGCAAAGAGGGGGCCCCTCCTTTCGGCCAGAATTTCAGGTCCACAGGATGTATTGTCCGAAAGGAGTGTTGGTTTAGTCATGAAGCGATCGGCCTTGGATTGGGTTATTGGGCTAAAAAGCCGCCGTCCACGGCGATAATCGAACCGGTTAAATAGCTTGAATGCGGAGAGGCCACAAGCAGGACGGTGCCGATCAATTCCTCCGGTTTGGCAAAACGCTTCAGGGGAATCTGCCGGACAATCCCTTCATAGACTTTGGCTGACGTCCGAAGGGTCAGAGTCAAATCGGTCTCGATATAATGGGGGGCAATGGCATTGACGCGCACATTTCTAGTGGCCCACTCTACGGCCAGACTCTTGGTTAAAAGGATAATGCCCGCTTTAGAGGCACAGTAAGCCGCGGCCCTCGGGATGCCGTTTACCCCGGCGGTGGAGGCGATATTGATGATCGAGCCGCCGCCCTGTTTGATCATCTGCCGGCCCACCTCGCGGCAGCAAAGAAAAGTCCCGGTTAGATTGACATCCATAATGGTTTGCCATTCCTGAAGAGAGGTCTCTTCACTGGGCAGAAAGTTCAATTGGGAAATCCCGGCATTGTTCACCAGAATATCGATACGCGGAAAATGCCCAAGGGCCTGCCGGACCATTTCCCGCACATCGGGTTCCTTTGATATATCGATGGTGAGAGGGATGGCCTTCCCGCCGGTTTTCCCTATCTCTGCGGCCGTATCCTCAGGGGAAAGCTTATCGGCTAAAATAATGGAAGCCCCGTGGCGTGACAAGGCCAGGGCGATCTCCCGGCCCAATCCCCCGGCGCTTCCGGTCACCAGGGCGGTCAATCCATCAAAGGAAAAATCCATCATCCTCTCTCAATCTTTCCGGCGATATCCTTCCGCAGGGCATTTTTATCCACCTTGCCAACTTTGGTCACGGGCAGTTCGTCGATAAACTCGATCCGTTCGGGCAGTTGCAGGACAAAGGCCCCCTTGCCCTTCAAAAAGGCGATGATCTCTTCAAAGGTGAGCACTTCCCCTTTTCTTAAAACAACATAGGTACAGATCCTCTCCCCGAGAATTTTGTCGGGCATGCCGACTACGGCCGAGTCTTTAATGGCCGGGTGAGCCGCGAGCAGTTTTTCGATCTCCGCGGCGCTGACCTTTTCACCGCCGCGGACGATGATATCCTTTATCCGGCCGGTGATGGTGATATTTCCCTGACTGTCCTTTCTGGCCAGATCACCGGTGTGAAAAAAACCGTCCGGGGTAAAGATGGTCTTATTTTCTTCGGGAGATTTAAAGTATCCGGTAAAGATGCCCGGGCCTTTGGAGACCAGCTCTCCTTCGGTTCCGGTTGGGACTTCCTTCCCCGCCGGGTCGATGATCTTGATGGTGTCGTAAGGACAGACGGGCCGGCCGACGGTTGTGCAGATGAGTTCCAAGCTATCTCCCGGCCGGGTGGCTGTGTTGGTGCCTTCGGACGAGCCGAATCCGCTGATGAAAATACAGCCAAGTTTTTCCTTCACCGCTTGAACCAGTTCCGGGGTGCTCGGAGCCCCGCCCAGGCAAACCTTTTTAAGGGAGCGGAGATCATACCGGGACAGGTTATCCAAAGCGACTATGCGGGAGATCAAGGCCGGTACGGAAGGGATAGCCGTGACCTTCTCCTTCTGGATCTGCTCACAGATATCTTCGGCCTGGACCGAATCCAGCAGAACCAGTTTGGCAAAGTTGAATAAGGCGGCGCCAATGCCCCAGTGCATGGCCAGGCTATGGCCTACCGGCGTGATGACCATCAGCGTGTCTAGGCTGTTGATCTCCCAGGCCCGGGAGTGATATTCGATATTGGCCAGATAAGAATTATGGGTCCGGATACTGGCCTTGGGCAGACCGGTGGTCCCGCCGGTGGGCAGGATGATGGAAGCCTCGTCCGGATCGGGCCGCAACTTTTCTAGGGCGGTTAAATTTTCCGTCGTTATCACCGCTTGAGCCATTAAGGATTCTAAATGGAGAAACGTTCCGGAATCTTCCGCTCTAACCTGGATGATCCGGCGGATCTGAGGATGTTTCTTCAAAACCTCATCCAACAGCGGTCCATAGTCTATCTTACCGTACTGGCTGGGCAGAATCCAGGCCGCCGGGTTGGTCAATTCGGCCAGGTGATTGATCTCCAGTTGACCATGCCTGGGAATGAGCAGGACCGTGATGACGCCGATTTTTTGAAGGGCAAAAAAGGTGCAGATATATTCATGCCAGTTGGGGAGTTGCAGGAGAACAAAATCTTTTGGTTTAAGACCCAGATGGATGAAGGAGACGGCCAGACGATCGACCTTTTCCCGCAGTTGGCCATAGGTGTATTGGCCAAGATCATCCACCAGGCCGATTTTATCCGGATACAGATCGGCGGCTTTGTCAAAGAGATCACTCCAGGTCATCCCCAGCCACCATCTCCTTCTATTATAGAGCTCCCGGTCTTCCCGGGGGTATTCCCCAAATCCCTCTACGGCCAATAGTGCTCTCCTCTTTCCTTTTAATATTTTCTCATCTTAGTTACATTCGGCCATAAGGGGTCTTGTTTTTTTGTTGTCCACCCTTAAGCCGAAAATTAAGCAACGGTAAAAAGACCCAAAGGTCTGCTCAAAAGCAGGCCTTCAAAAATGATGGTGACAGGCAAAGTATCTTGAAAAATCTCCTAATCAACTTTGCTCTTGGGCCGGATGACCGGCAACTGGTCACCTTTTGGACAACAAAAAAACAAGACCTCTTATGGCCGTTATACTTCAAAAAGAATTAGCTATTTCCCCCCTCCCTTCTCCAAAACCTCCAGAATCTTTTCCGGAGTCACCGGAAGCTCTTTGAAGTCCACACCGATGGCGTCATAAATGGCATTGACAATGGCTGGTGCCGGTGAGAGCTGTGTGCCTTCTCCGGCCTCCTTGGCCCCGAAGGGACCGATGGGATCATCGGTTTCCACTTCGATGGCCCCGATTTCAGGCATTTCCAGAAAGGTGGGGAACCCGTAGTCGAGGAAAGAAGGATTCATGACCTGTCCTTTTTCGACAATGACATTTTCATAGAGGGCCTGGCCCATCCCGCCGACGACCGATCCTTCCAATTGCCCTTCCACCAGCATGGGATTGATGGCCCGGCCGCAGTCATGGGCCGTAACCATCTTAAGCAGTTTGATCTGGCCCGTCTCCAAGTCGACATCCACTTCAGCCGCCTGGGCCATGAAGGAATAGTTGGGAGCAAAATTGCCGTCATCCTTAAAAAGAGTGGTGGGTTCTGTAGAAGGGGCAAACCAGGAAGCCCTGCCGACGATGGGCATCGGCAGATCGGCATATTGGTAGCCTTTAAGGGCATCCTTGAAAGACATGCCCTTTCCCGGGCTGCTTTTTAGATAAATAAACCGGTCTTTGACCGCCAGATCATCCCGCTCCACATCCAGATGTTTGGCCACATATTTAAAGAGTTTCTTGCGCGCCTCCTCTGCGGCCAACCGGGCGGCATTCCCGGCCCGGACAGTGACCCCGCTGCCGAAGGTCCCCGGATCCATGGGACAGGTGCCGGTATCGGCGGCGGTGATGCGCACATCCTCCATGGTGACCCCCAGGACCTCGGCCACAATCTGAGCGATAACGGTTTCCGCACCCTGCCCGATGTCCGCCGCCCCGGAAAGGACGTTGACCGCCCCGTCCTGCCCGATCTGGACAACGGACCCGGAGCTGATATGGCTCATATTGCTGACCCCGCTGGGGAAGGAGGCCCCGGCAATGCCTACTCCTCTGCCCTTAGGGAGTTTGCCCCGCTTTTCCTTCCAGCCGATGGCCTCAGCCGCCTGCTTCAAGCAATCGGAAAAACCGCAGGTGTTGATAATAAACTTGGCCGGATGGGGCTCTCCGGCCTGGATGCTGTTTTTGACCCGCAGTTCCACGGGGTCGATGCCGATCCGTTGGGCAATCAAGTCCAACTGCCGTTCCACGGCAAAGCGGGCCTGGGGAATACCATGACCCCTCATGGCCCCGCCTACCGGTTTATTGGTATAGACATGATGCCCCTCATAAATCAGATTGGGGACCCGGTAGGGAATCATCAAAAAATAACAGGAGAGGGCGATCATGGTCGGGGCCGTACTGTTATAGGCCCCTCCGTCGGCATGGGCCTTGAACTGCTGGGCCAGGATGGTCCCGTCCTTTTTCATCCCGGTCCGCACCGTGATGTACATGGGGTGGCGCTGACGGGTGGAAATGAAGAGCTCATCCCTCTCGTAAACGAATTTAACCGCCCTCCCCGTTTCCCGGGCAAACCAGGCGGCACAAAAATCTTTGGCGAACATATCGATCTTCTGTCCGAATCCCCCGCCCACCTTGGGCTTGATGATCCGCACCTTGGATTCAGGAACCATCAGGGTGGAGGCCAGATTCCGTCGAAGGAAATAAGGGATCTGGGTGGAAGAATAGACCGTAAAGTGCTCTCCTAGGTGATCATACTGGGCTACGGCGGCATGGGGCTCCATGGGGGCATGATTAACGGCCTGGGAATAGAAGGTGTCTTCGAAGATATGGTCGCTCTCGGCAAAGGCCTTTTTCACATCGCCGAATTCTTTGCGGATCGACATAGAGGTATTGTGGTCTACCCCTTCATGGATGACCGGGGCCCCTTCCTTGATCGAATCCAGGGGATCATAGACCGCCGGCAATTCTTCATACTCCACCTTGATCAGGGACACCGCCTCTTCGGCCGCTTCCAGATCCACGGCACAGACCGCGGCCACATCATCGCCGATATAACGCACTTTCCCTTTGGCTAGGGCATATTCGTCCCGGGCCTTGGGCACAATCCCGTACTGGCGGTCCGGAATGTCCTGACCGGTCACCACCCCTTTCACCCCGGACAGCTTTCTGGCTTTGGCTGTATCAATATGAATGATGCGGGCATGGGGCAAGGGGCTTCTTAAAATCTTTCCATAGAGCATGCCCGGAAAGACCAGATCATCGGTGAACTGGGCCGTTCCTCTGGCCTTGGCCACCCCGTCATGCATGGGCACTCGCTTGCCTACGATATTTAATTCCTTTTCCATTTAAACCTCCTCCCCGGCTTGTCCTGCCGCACTCATCACCGCCGTAACAATCTTTTTATACCCTGTGCAGCGGCATAGATTTCCGGCCATTTTCCTTTTGATCGTTTCTTCTGAGGGTTTCTCTGCTTCATTCAAAATGGCCTGAGCGGTCATGATCATCCCCGGCGTACAGAATCCACACTGGATTCCGCCTTCTTTGACAAAGGCCTCCTGTAGCGGATGCAGTTCCCTGGTCTGGGTCAAGCCCTCTATGGTTTGAATCTCTTTTCCCACCCCATCCATAGCCAGCATAATACAGGATAGATAGGCTTCCCCGTTAATCAGGACCGTACAGGCCCCGCAGGCCCCCAGATCGCAGCCCCGCTTGGTACCCATTAGTCCGAGTTGATCTCTTAAAACTTCCAGGAGAGTCTGGTTAGGAGATACCAGGACTTCATATTGATCCCCATTTATCGAGAGTGAAATAATTTTTTTCATGACCGGTACCCCCTTGTCGTTTCTTTTAAAGCCTGTTTCAGCAGGATGCCCATCATTTTCTTTTTGTAGGCGGTCGTATAAAGAGAGGTCTTTACCAATTGGGCTCCTTTGGAGGCCAGGGCTCCGGCCTCTTCGATGCGCTCTTCCGTCAAATCCTTCTGGTTTAAAAAGGTTTCCACGGCCTTGGCCCGCAAGGGACGACGATCCACGGCTGTGAAGGCGGCCCGGTATTCTTTTTTCTCCGGGGATACCCACAAGGCCAAGCCGACAATGGGAAAATCAATGCTCTCCCGATTGGCGAATTTGCGGTATGAAGAACGGCCCTGCAGAGAGGTTTCCGGAATAATGATCTCGGTTAAAATATCTCCCGCTTTGATTTTCAGAGGGGCCAGGCCCTTCCCTGAAAAAAGACTTTCCAGGGACGATTCTTTCAATCCTTTTTTATTTTGTAAAACGATTCGGGCCTCCAAGGCCAAGAGGGCCGGAGCCACATCCCCACAATAGGTGGAATAACAGGCCCCCTTTTTCCCCACTACATGGCAGATGTTCCCCCCGACCTTCAGACATGGCCCGTTGGTGCTTCGCCACCACTCCGACTGATTGTAAAACTTGCAGCGGTTTTGCTGGCATATATTCCCGCCGATGGTTCCCATACTCTGGTGATGATAGGACCCCACCTTGACGGCTGCCTGGGTCAATGCCGGCACCTTTTCCTTTAGGAATGGATTCTGGCTGATCTTATTAAGGGAAGTCAAGGCCCCGATGCGCACAGCGCCGTCTTCGATCTTGACATAATCCAGTCCTTCAATTCTCTTTATATTGACTAATACCGAAGGCACCTCGATCTTATGCTTCATGTTGACCAGCAGATCGGTTCCCCCGGCCAAGATTTTGGCCGATCCTTCTTTGCCAAGCAAAGATAAGGCCTCTTTCATACTTGTCGGTTCAAGGTACTTGAATTTTGGTAATTTCACTTTGCCCTCCTAAAAGTAATGGACAGGTTGCTGAAAGTATCTGAACCTTTTTGTTCGCTAAAAACCAGTGCTCACTCCCACCCCTACGGGGCGCTACCCGGTTTGAGCAACCTGTATCAAATGAGTTTTCCACAGTCTGTTATCCCACTACTGCTCCTTCTGGGTCCGAAAGGCTCCTTTTAAAAGACTGAAAGAATGTTCCAGATTTTGGGTTAAGGGATACTTCCTGCCCTTTAAAAGCCATCGGGTCACCTTATTATTGATCGTCCCCCAAAAAATCGCCCGGGCTTCATAAGGATCCAGATCTTTCCTCATTTCTTCTGAATCTCGCCCTTCCTCGAAAATTTTTATTAAGACCGAAAAAAGACTTTTAACCTGAGAATAGACTTCCGTCTCCAGAAAATGAGGATTGGTTTGCAGAATTAAAAAATTTACCACGGCCGTCTGAGGATCTCTCTCGATTATCCTTAGATACCACCAATAAAATTTCCGAAGCTTATTAAAAGCCCCTTCGATCCCGTAGAGCTGTTCTTCCAACTCTTCAATCGATTCCAGGGCTGAATCATGGGGGATACTGAAAAGCAAGGCCTCTTTCCCCTGAAAATATTCATAAATGGCTGATTCGACCAAGCCGACCTCTCCGGAAATATCCGTTATGGTTGTCTTTTGATACCCTTGTTCGGCAAAGAGCTTAGTGGCCGCCGAGATGATCTCTCGGCGAATATCTTCACGGCCTCGTTTTCTCATATTCGTCGCCATAGAATAATATTAAAATTTTAACTTATTGATAAATAAAAATAAAATTTTAACAAATATTATTAATAAAATAATAATAGAATTTTATTCTTTTTGTCAAGGACTATTTAAAGATGACAAATAATAACAATCCCGTCAGGCCAACGTCACGGCAGAGGGGCATATGATTATAAATATAATAATATAATATTGTTAATTAAATTAACTCCTTTGAAATCAAGATTAAACTTTTCCATATGTAATCTCCAGTTACTTTTTTTAATAAAAATATATTTATTAATATAGAATAATATTCATACATGATATCAATGAATTATAATATTTATTTAATTATTATTGAAAATCATTTAATTTTTTTATTTATATGGGTCCATGGCTCTTGACAAGTCTATAGGCAATTTTTATAGTAACGATTACTATTAGTAAAAAATTGGGGGGGGGTTATTATGGAAGAAAGAAAAGGCATTATTTCAATGAAAGGAAATCCTCTCACCCTTTTAGGTCCTGAATTAAAAACTGGAGATCAAGCCCCAAATTTTACCGTCTTAAATAACGACCTCTCACCCGTTGAATTTTCTTCCTATAAAGGAAAAGTCTGCCTGATCGCTTCGGTCCCTTCTTTGGATACACCGATCTGCGACCTGGAAACCAGGCGGTTTAATAGCGAAGCCGGAAGATTAAGTCCCAATATCCAAATCCTGACTATCAGCATGGATCTCCCCTTTGCCCAAAAACGGTGGTGCGGGGCTGCGGGAATAGATAAGGTGATCACCCTCTCCGACCATAAAGAGGGCGCCTTTGGAACGGCCTTTGGCATCTTGATCAAAGAACTGCGTTTATTGGCCAGGGCTATTTTTATCGTTGATCGGGAAGGCGTCATCCGGTACATTGAAATTGTCAGGGATCTTTCCGCCGAACCGAATTATGATCAAGCCCTCAAAGTCGTTGAGAACCTGGTCTAGGGTCTTTTCATAAGCATAGCCGGCGCATCAGTCTTATTAACCCTTGTCCATTTTTTCTAATTCAATCATGGCCTTTTCCAGTGCTTCCTATCATCACCGTACGAGCTACTTCCGCCATCAAATGGGCGGTCATGCCCTGGACTGGTTTAATCAACCATCGGTCTATAAAACCTACCCTGGAAAGGAAATCATCCCCCTTCCTGAGCCTAATCCTTGGAAGGACGTTTACCTGTCACAACTCCTCAAGACCACGGCAGGTAATAGCGCTTCCTCTCTTTCCTCTTTGGATGGCCTATCTCAAATGATAAGGTTAGCCTACAGCCTGACTGCCAAGGCGGCGGCCAATGAAACCTTTTATTATCGCAGTGCGGCTTCCGCCGGAGCCCTTTATCCTTGCGAGATCTATCTGGCTACTGCGGAATTATCCGATTTGAGGGCAGGGCTCTATCACTATTCGATTGCTGATTTTGGTCTGGTTCCTCTTCGGGAGGGAAATTTTTCTCCCTTTATTTTTCAAAAGGCCTCCTGGCCGGAAGGTTTTGTGCCGGGTTTGACCTTTTTTATCTCTGCCGTATTTTTTCGGAGCAGTTGGAAGTACCGGGAACGGGCCTTTCGTTATCATTTACTGGATACCGGGCATTTGATTGAAAATGTATTGTTTGCCTTGAGGGTCTACCATTTTTCTCCCTTTCTAACCTATGATTTTAATGATGTGGAAATGAACCAACTTTTAGGTCTGGACCAGACGCTGGAAGGTGCCTTGGCTTTGATTTCCCTGCCCGATCCTGCTCCTCAGGAGGAAAGAAGATTATCGCCAATAGACGACTTACCTGTATCGATTAAGGCGGCCAGTCGAACGGCTCGGCAGGAAACAATCTGTCCGGTGGTCAAAGCTTTTTATGAAGCCGGGAATAAGGCCTCGGCAGTTGATTTCGTCCTTCACGGCCGTCCATCACTGGAACTCGAACCAGACCATGGGAGAACTATTCACCCTCCGGAGAATTGGCCGGAAAAGCTGACCTACTCACAGACCGTATTCCAACGCCGCTCCAAACGCAATTTTATCTCCGACTCACTGCCATCCAAGACCTTCAGTGCTATACTTGAAGGCTTCAGCTTACCAATTCCCGCTCTCTCTGAGATTCCCCAAAGCAAATCTTCATTTTTTTCCACCGGCCTGCTGATTGGATCGGTGAAAGGTGTAACACCAGGTTTTTATCTTTTGGATAAAGAAAATCTAAATTTAGGATTGATTAAAGAAGGACATTATACCCAATCTATGGCTAGTGTCTGTTTGGACCAGATGTGGCTGGCCAATGCGGCCATTCACTTTCTTTTCCTGGGTAACTTAAATCTGCTCGACAATAATTGGGGGCCTCGCGGATATCGCTATGCCATGATGACCGCCGGCCGGATGGGTGAACGCCTGTATCTTTTATCCACAGCCTTGGGATTGGGCTGCTGCGGGATCGGGGCCTTCTACGATCAGGAAGCGGCTGACCTCCTGGGACTTGACGAGGGGAACCATCTGCTTTACCTTGTAGCCGTGGGTGTAATAAAACGATAAATGTTTTAGTATTTTTATAAAAAATATGCACACATAAAAGGAGGAAAACCATGAGTAAAACAGAACAAAATTTACAGGAAGCCTTTGCCGGCGAATCTCAAGCCAATCGTAAATATTTAGCTTTTGCCAAACAAGCGGATCAGGAAGGGTATGCCCGGATTGCTAAACTGTTTCGGGCAGCAGCTGAAGCTGAAACCGTTCATGCCCATGCCCATCTGCGCGCGTTAGGCGGAATCGGCAAAACGGCCGACAACTTAAAGGCAGCCATTTCCGGAGAGACTCATGAGTTTAAAAGCATGTACCCGGGAATGATCGAGACGGCTAAAGAAGAAGGCCCAAAAGCTGCCGAGAGAAGTTTTGTCTATGCCAATGCCGTGGAGAAGGTCCATGCCGACCTTTATCAAAAGGCCCTGGATAACATGGAAAATAAAGAACCCGTTGATTATTATGTTTGTTCGGTCTGCGGTTACACTTGTGAGAATGAAGCCCCCGACTCCTGCCCGGTCTGCGGCTCCAAGGCAAAGGCCTTTTCCAGAGTGGATTAATAACTGTTTAAAGAAAAATGCTTCCCCTTCCCCCTTTGTTAAAGGGGGAATGAGGGGGATTGGGGGAGAGTTTTACGATGTCCAAAGCTGAAGAAATGTATCAATGCCAATCGGTTAATTGCGGGTATATTTATGACCCGGACAAAGGCGATAAAAGAGGGAAGATTTCCAAAGGGACCTCTTTTGCCGACCTGCCCGATGATTGGAAATGCCCTATTTGCGGGGCCGGCAAGAAACACTTTAAGCCTCTAGCCGGACTCGGTTCAACAATCCAGGAAAAGTGTTAAGCAGGAGAAAAGGAAATGGCCAAAGTACTGATTGCATATACCTCGAGGGCAGGAGAGACTAAAAATATTGCCGAACGGATCGCCGAAGGCGTTCGCTTTGAAGGTGCGGAAGCGGAAGTCAAAGATTTATTCCAAATAAAAAACGAAACCGATCTTCAGGGCTATGATGGCTATGTGTTCGGGTCTCCCACCTATCATGGTGATATGCTGCAGTCCATGAAGACCTTTCTTTTCTTGGCTGAAAAAGCCGACTTGAACGGGAAGGTGGGCGGTTCTTTCGGGGCCTTCGGGTGGAGCGGAGAGGCCTTGGATCGGATCTACGGAACCATGAAAAATGTTTTCAACATGGAGATGATCGGCGATCCTTTGCGCCTGAAGACCTTGTCTTTGGGAGGCGGAACCCAGATGGCTCAAGGGTATGGCCGCCAAATCGGGAAAAAAGTCAGTTCTATTTAACGTCAAAATCGAAGGTCTTTCCCGATCGATCAAATCGGCTTGGGAAAGGCCCTCATTATTTAATCCATGATACAATCCTTTGTGATTTTCATCTCGCTGGCCCTTTTTATCACCTTCGGCCTTCACGCCCTTCTCTTCCTGCTTTTAACCAAATTTTTTGATCTCACCGGTCGGACTGCTCGCCTGCGGCTGGGGGCCGGCTTATTTCTCCTTTTCCTGAGCTTCATCCTCTCTTTTTTTGGGGCCCGCTTCGCCACCCTTCCCTTTCCTCAATGGTTCTACTATGTCTCAGTCCTCTGGCTCGGCATACTGATTAATCTGGTACTCGTTTTGGGGCTCGGCCTTTTATTCGCTGCTCCCCTTAAAAGTTTGTCCGTCCGGATCGATCTTAGATCCTTCGGATTCATTCTTCTGGGACTGGCCGCAGCGATTATTCTCTATGGTCTGTATCAGGCCGGAAACATCAACATAAAACATATCCATGTGCCCATCAAAAATTTGCCGTCCTCTTGGAAGGGGAAAAAAATCGCCCACATTTCCGATCTGCACTTAGGGATTCTAAACCAAGAAGGACTGGCCCGAAGAATCAGTGAGAAAATCAACACCCAAAATGTGGATCTGGTCTGTATAACCGGAGATTTATTTGATGGAACCGGTGATCATTTGGCCGATAGCGTTGAACCATTCAACCGAATCAGGGTCCCGATCTATTATGTCACTGGCAACCACGAAACCTATTTAGGATTATCCAGGGCCTTTGAGGCCCTGAAAAAGACCAACTTCACCATCCTGCGGGATGAAATAGTGGATCTGGGAGGGATTCAATTGGTGGGGCTGGATTTTCCTCCCCGAGGGCGGAGGAAAAATCCCGAGCCGGTTTTAAAAAAAATCGTCCCTTCCAAACCGGCCATTCTCCTCTATCACGAGCCTTCGAATCGCGAGATAGCCGCCGAACATCATATTTCCTTGCAGCTATCCGGGCACACCCATAACGGTCAGTTCTGGCCCATACAGATCTTCACCCATCTGATTTACAAAGAATATGCCTACGGTCTGCATCAAATTGGGGATTTTTTTATTTACACGACCAGCGGCGTAGGCACCTGGGGGCCGCCTATGCGCATCGGCAGCACACCGGAGATCGCCATCATAACCCTTCGCTAGATTTTCAGTTGGTAATGGGGTCCCTTTGGGTCAAATGAAAATCTCAACTTCCGCTTCGATTTCCACCGGACAGTTAAAGGGCAATTCGGCCAACCCTACGGCCGAGCGGGCATGGCCGCCTCTTTCTTTCCCATACAATTCGATAATCAGGTCGGAAAATCCGTTGATGACCGAAGGGAGTTGAGTAAAGCCGGATGCCGCATTGACCATGCCGAAAACCCGCAACCAGGCAGCAATCCGGTCCAGATCTCCCAAAGCCCGTTTCAGATTCCCGAGGATTCCCAGGGCGGCCATCCTGGCGGCCTGATACCCCTGGTCGACCGTTACTTCGGCCCCGACCTTACCAAAGGGACCGGCAATGGAGCCATCCGTATTGATGGGTACATGGCCGGAAATAAAAGCCCGGTTGCCGCTGATCCTTACCCAGGAAAAGGGAAGGACTAATCCCGGGGGCACCTTGACCGGTTCCGGTAAAACCAATCCCAATCCTTGCAACTTGGATTCTACGTTCATATGATTTCCTTTCTTTATTTAGGAAAACTCTTTTAATAATCTATTCTTTTTTCGTGGCAATTCCCTTTCCCCTTTTTTTAAAAAAGGATTATAATATCCTTCAGCTATAGCAGAGTTTTCTGAAAACTTAAAGATCTTGTTCAAAAAACCTTGGGATAACAGATCTGATTTAAAGTAAAAAAACGTTCGTCGTTCAGTGCTCGGCGTTTGCCGAAAGCCCATCTTCATCCTTCGTAGCGCCCCAAAGGGAGCATGAGGGCTTAATGAGAAAGCGAGTTCCAGGTGGCCAAACCTTTTGAGATTTATTCGGAAATATATTGTGTAGGGGGTGACGACCTGTCCCATCCCCAGGATGCTTTGGTTTACCTAATCAAGGGCGAAGGGCAGTCGGTTCTGATCGATGCCGGGGCCGGTAAGGAATCTTCGGTGATCTGGAGAAATATTCAATCCTTGGGTATTAAACCGGAGGAATTGAAAGCCTTAATATTGACCCACGGTCACGTGGATCATATCGGGGGAGCCCTCTTCTTCAAAGAAAAAACAGGCTGCCGGATTATCGCCCATGCCGACGACCGGGAGGCCATCGAGTCCGGAGATCCGGCCTTAACCGCCGCCTCGTGGTATGGGATAACCTTGCCCAAACTGAAGATTGATCATCTCCTAAAAGGAGAGACAGAGGAAGTTCCCTTGGGTGCAAAGGAGAAAATCATCTGTCTCCACACCCCCGGCCATACCCCCGGCTCCACATCCCCTTATCTGGATCGTCAGGGCAAACGGGTGCTCTTCGGTCAGGATATTCATGGCCCATTTTCCAAACAATTTGGGTCCAACCTCAGTGACTGGCGCTGGTCTATGGAAAAGCTCCTGGCCTTGAAGGCGGACATTCTCTGCGAGGGCCATTTCGGTATCTTTCAGGGTTCCCTAGAAGTTAAGTCCTATATTGAAAAGTATATGGACCAATATTTAGAGGAGTGATCATTGCGGAAATCTATTCTGGACTGTCTGGATATTACAACCTGACCCGGCAGTCTCTTAAGTCCCAAGGCTTAACCTTTAGACATTCCAAAATAATATATTGACAAATTGGCTCCTAAAAATTAATGTTGGGTTGTTTGATATTGAATCTGAGCGGTCGAATATATTAGTCCCATTATTAATCCTTGATGCCAAAGAAAAAGGACATTATTTCTCTCGAACTAAGGCCGAAAGGGGGAAAGACCATTAAACCCTTCCAGCCGAAATTCGAGGTCTTCGGCGAAGAGATGCTGGAGAAAGAAGTAAAACAAAGCGGAAACAGTGGTCGCGTCTATCTCCCCCCGGAATGGGTGGGCAAGCATGTAAAAATCATCCGGATAAATTAGTCATGAATAAAACTCAACAAAAAGGAATTACCATACGAAAACTGGCGGCTAAAGACTTACCTCAAGTGGCGATCATCTGGGAAACGATTACCAAAAAGAAAGACACCCCCAAAAGAGTTTTCTTAAAAAAGCAGATCGTCAAAGAAGGAAATATCAGCCTGGTGGCTATTGCGGATAAACGGGTAGTCGGTTACGTCATCAGTGAGGTAATGACCAATAGTTTTGGCCTGGACCAGGGGGGCTGGCTAAAAAATATCGGCGTCCTTCCCCAATATATGGGGAAAGGAGTTGGTCAGGCTTTAGCTCATAAACTGTTTGAGGCCTATCGCCAGAAAGGAATCACCGAAATCTTTACCACCTCTCAATGGGACTGGGGCGATCTTCTCTCCTTTTTCAAATCCCTCGGTTTTGATCGAAGTAACTTTATAAATCTTTATAAACGAATAGATTGATATAATCCCTATCTTTGGGTTAAATCCACATACCCGCCCTAAGACGGGCTCCACGAAGAATGAAAATAGTTTCTCGACGAACGCCGAACGTTTAACGACGAATGTATTTTCTTTTTAAGCGTTTACCATCTCTAAGGCCTTGGACACCACCTGGTCTGCGGTTAGGCCGAATTTCTCATACAGGGTCTGATAGGGGGCTGAGGCTCCAAAATGATCCAGACCGATAACCTTCCCTTTTCCCCCAACATAGCGTTCCCAGCCCAAGGTCCTGCCGGCTTCGATGGCCAGACGGTTCGTAATCGCTGGAGGCAAAACCTGATTTCGGTAGCTTTCCGGTTGCTTATCAAATAGCTCCCAACTGGGCATACTGACCACCCAGGGGGCAAGCCCTTTCTTTTTTAACTGTTCTAAGGCCCTTAGGGCGATGGAAACCTCCGACCCGCTGGCCATCAGAATAATATCCGGGGATAAGGTTTCTTGACCGTTCAGCACATAGGCCCCATAAGCCAGATTATCGGCCCCGGGCATCTGGCTGCGATCAAGGGTTGGCAGATTCTGTCGGGTCAGGATCAAAGCCACCGGTCCCCCTTGGATTTGCAAGGCCATCCGCCAGGCTTCAGCCGTTTCATTGGCATCCGCCGGTCTAATAACCGTTAAATTGGGGATAAGCCGTAGGCTGGCCAATTGCTCAACAGGTTGATGGGTCGGGCCGTCCTCACCCAGGCCGATACTGTCATGGGTAAAAACATAGATCACTTTCAGACCCATCATAGCCGCCAAACGAATCGGAGGGCGCATATAATCCGAAAATATAAGGAAGGTCCCGCCGTAAGGGATGATTCCTCCGTGCAGGGCCATTCCGTTTAAGATGGATCCCATCCCATGTTCCCGAACTCCGAAATGAAAATTCCGCTGATCATATTGGTCAGGAGCAAAATGTCTTGATCCTTTTTGCATGGTTTTATTGGAAGGGGCCAGATCGGCTGAACCTCCCATCAAATTTGGTATCTTGGCAGCCAGGGCGTTGAGAACGGTCCCGGAGGCCACCCGGGTGGCCGTGCCTTTTGGATCAGCCGGGAAGGCCGGGATGGTTTGATCCCAGCCTTCCGGTAATTTCCCGGACAGGATCTGTTTCCACTCTCCGGCCAGTTCCGGATAAGCCTTCTCATAGGCGGCTATTTTATGCTGCCACTCTTTTTCATGCTTCTCCCCGGCAGGAAGGGCTTGGCGAAAATAGTCCAAGGCCTCATCCGGAACATAAAAGGCCGGTTCTATAGGCCACCCTAAATTTTCTTTGGTCAAGCGAATTTCTTCCAATCCTAAAGGTTCTCCATGCGCCCCGGCCGTATCTTGTTTATTCGGGCTCCCGCAACCGATGCAGGTCCGAACGGCAATCAGGGAAGGTCGGTTTTTATCGGCTTGGGCGGCCTGAATGGCCGCTTCAATTTCCTTCAGATCATTCCCGTCTACAACCTGTTGAACCTGCCAGCCGTAGGCCGAAAATCGCGCCAGGCGATCCTCCGTGAAGGTCAGATCCGTGTTCCCCTCGATAGAGATATGGTTATCATCATACAAATAAATCAGATTTCCCAGCTTCAGATGACCGGCCAGGGAAGCGGCCTCGTGACAAACTCCTTCCATCAGATCTCCGTCACTGACAATGGCATAGGTATAATGATCAACAATCGAAAATCCCGGTCGGTTGAATTTAGCGGCTAAAAACCGTTCGGAAATAGCCAGGCCCACCCCGTTAGCAAAACCCTGTCCCAGCGGCCCGGTGGTGGTCTCCACCCCAGGGGTATGACCGTATTCCGGGTGGCCGGGGGTTTTACTTCCCCATTGCCGAAAGGCCTTTAAATCATCCAGAGAGAGGGTATATCCCGTAAGAAACAAAAGACTGTAGAGCAGCATTGAACCATGCCCGGCAGAAAGGATGAATCGATCTCGATCCGGCCAGGTGGGATTTTGAGGATTATGTTTCAAAAATTTTGTCCAAAGGACGTAGGCCATAGGGGCCGCACCCATGGGCATCCCCGGATGGCCGGAGTTGGCCTGCTGGACCGCATCCACCGAGAGCATGCGGATGGTATTGATACATAGATTATTTAATGGTTCGGATTGAGATGAAAGTTGGGATTGAATCATAGTTATCTCCAGACCAGTAAAAAGATATTATATCATTGGGCCGGTCCAATCTATTCCAAGTCAAGCCGGATGTAAACCAATTTTTTAGGCCCCTTCCTAAGGTCTTGAGTTTTCATCAGCAATCTTAATATACGATAATCAAGTAATTATTATCTTGTGCAAAATCCCACGGCCCTCCCCAAATTTTCCAACCGGCAAGAAGCCGAGCTCGTTTACTTATTACCCCGGCAATTAAATATCTAAAACACATTAAGGTTTGCCGTTAGGAATCAGGGGGGCTTGTTTTTGAAGTTGTCCACCATTACTCCGAAGCTTCTTTGCCGGGCCAAACCGGGCAACCCTTGGACAACAGCAAAAACAAGACCTCCTGATTCCATCTTTAAGTATTTAATTGCCGGATTAATAAATTTCGCTCTTTTCAATTTGCATTTTAATTTCGGCAGTTGAGAGATTAAGTGAAGACAGCAAAAGACATTTATTGGCAGATTTGTATGACTTGTCGACGGAGGCCCGTCAGAGTCATGAGCTCCGAGCCTTCCTGTTCACTAAGGGGAAATCATGTTGAGGCGATTAATACACAGAGATTATCCAAACATTCCATCATTGAAATACTCCCTTAAGGCTTTTCATCTCCAGAGAGACTGTTTCAGCCGTTTCGGTCAAGGTCTTCTCCCCCAGCCCTAATATTTTTGCCGATTCGAGGTCGGATAATTCGGCCTGACTTTCAAAAAAACCAAAATTAATGTGAGAGGCTATTTTTTCAGCCAGATTGAGGATCAGGGCCTCCTGAGGGGTTTCTTTCTTAAAACTGGTCCATTTATAGGCTTTAAGGCTGTTTGCAAACTCAGGGCCCAAGCCTAAATCGTTAAGTATGGCCGCCCCGAAAGTGGCATGGACGTCTTGTAGGCTTTCTAATAGCTCCTCTCTGTTTATAGGAATTGATTCGGAGGTCATATCCCCGAGACTGATCAGCAACAAAAGACAGCCGATATCATGAATCAACCCCAGCATAAATATCTTGTCGGTGTTTTGGTTTCCCAATTTAATCATAATTTCCCGACAGGAAGTTGCACAAGCCAGCGAATGAAGCCAAAGAGACTCAATCAGTTCCTTGAATTGTTTGTTGTTGGTTTGATAAAGACTCCTATTGCTGATCATCGAGACAATATTCTGGGTTTCACTGATGCCGATTCGAGTTATAGCGGCCCTTAAATCCTTTATCTTTTCACCCCCCCGATAGTAGAGAGCGGAATTGGATGCCGCGATGATCTTAAGCGTCAAGACCCCATCCTTCTCTAGAATATCGGCTACTTCTTTAATGCCGGAGCCGGGATCGTTCATAACCGTTTCAATCTCTTTGGAAACTTGCAGGAGGACCGGCAGCTTGATCTCCCCTTGATTGAACCGGTTGATGGTTTCCATAACCATTTGGCGAAGATTTGGCCCTTCCTGCCTCACCTCCGAAATAGCCATTCCCATTTCCTCCAATTTCTTGGACAGGCTGGAATGATCAAAAGGTTTTAAAATATAGCTGTCACAGCCGGCTTTGATACAGATAACAATAGTGTTTTTATCGGACTGGGAGGTCACCATGATCACTTTTGACTTCTTTTCTTTGGAGATATCCTTGGCCTTTTCTAATAAGCGTATTTTAGGCAGGACCTCGGTTCCGTCCATATCAGGCATGGAGATATCCAGGGTAATCAGATCGAAAGACTCGCCCTTTTCTATGGCAAGCTCCACGGCCTCCAGAGCCTCTTTCCCGTTCTCGGCGGCTACGCATTCCCCAAAAGACTCCATTATTTTCATCATCTTTTTTCTGCTAACCAATTCATCATCGACAACAAGGATTTTCATGGCACCCTCAAAATTCGGCTGAAAAAATTTTGATATATTCTCTGCTTACTTTTGGTGTTCCCCCCAATAGCTCTTCAAGGACTCGAATTCTTTTTGGAGTTCATCTATAATCTCCGCCGCCCCTTGGAGTTCACCGCTTTTTCCCTTTTTCTCCAGTTCGAAAGCAACTTCGGAGAGGACATCGGCCGTCAGATTGGCGGCCCCGCCCTTGATGGAGTGGGCCTCTTTTCGGATCGTTTCGGCGTCACCGGCAGACAGAGCTTGGCGAAGGATGCCTATCTGCTCGGTCACTTTAGCAAAAAACCCCTCGATGATTTCAGCCAGAAAGGCTTGATCACCCTCAAATTCGGCAATCGCTTTTTCTAAATCGAACGGTTTTTCGGATCGAACTTTGGCTGCCCTCTCTTCCGGTTCAAAGGCTGTCTGGAAAAGGACGGATGAAATCCTTCGACTGGTTTGTCCTAATCTTGGGTTAACCCATTTGGCCGCTTTAGCCATAAGCGTTTTTTTGGTGAATGGTTTGGAGATAAAATCATCCATCCCGGCCTCCAAGCAAAGGGCTTGATGTTCCTTCATAGCATGAGCCGTCATGGCGATAATCGGGATGCCGGATATGGGTTTCTGATTCCCGCCATTTTTATTTTTCAGGTCGGCCAAAGCCGATTCAATCTCTCGGATGGCTTTGGTGGTCTGATAGCCGTCCAATATGGGCATCTGAATATCCATGAAGATCAGATCATAGGATTTCCGCTTAAAGGCCTCCAGAGCCTGTTGGCCGTTTTCCGCCAAATCGACCTCATATCCGGCCTGCTGCAGATGTCTTTGAGCGATCTCCTGATTAGTCGGGTAATCTTCCGCTAAAAGGATACGGAATTCTTTTCTCTCTCTTTCGATGATCGAATGCTTGGTCACCAATTCAAACTCTTGGCCTTTTAGTGAAGAGTCGAGGACGGTCTGGATGGCGCAAAACAGGTTGTCATCGCTAAAGGGCTTGGACAGGTACCCCGCTATACCCAGATCCCGGCAAATCTTTCCATCCCCGGGATTACCGGAGTCGGCGATAATGATAATCGGGATGGTCTTCAGGGATTCCGTCCTGCCCACTTCACGAGCCAGATCAAAGCCGTTCATCCCTGAAAGGTGGAGGTCGCACAAAACAAGATGGACGGGGGTTTGGTTTGTTACCGCCCGCCCGAGGATGGAAAGTGCTTGGGGTGCACCGTTCGCTTCTAACGGTTGGGAACCCCATTCTATTAAGGTTTCGGTCATGGTCTGGCGGACGGTATCATTCTGCATAACAATAAGGATCCTGGTCTGAACCAAGGAAATTTCCGGATTTGGAATAAATTCGATCTTCTCCTGTTTTTGGAATAACGCCGTAAACCAAAAGGTTGAACCCTGATCCGGCGTACTTTCAATACCGATTTCCCCTCCCATCAATTCAATCAGTTGTTTGGATATGGTCAGACCAAGACCAGTGCCGCCGTATCGGCGGGTGGTGGAGCCGTCGGCTTGAGTAAAACTTTCAAAAATAAGGGCCTGCTTTTCCATAGGGATGCCAATCCCGCTATCTTTTATTAAAAACCGCAGCTTGATATTCTGGACCCCTTCTTCAAGCGGTTCGACTTTGATAGTTATCTGCCCCTCATGAGTAAATTTGATGGCATTGCCGATCAAATTTCTCAGCACCTGTCGGAGTCGGCCTGGATCCCCCACAACCCTATCCGGCATTCCGGGCGAAATATGAGATAGGCATTCGAGTCCTTTTTGAGTTATTCGATATGAAAAGCTTTCGACGACATCTTCAAAAAGATTCTTTAAATCAAAAGGGATGTTTTCGATCTCACATTTCCCGGCTTCGATTTTTGAAAAATCGAGGACTTCATTGATGATATGAAGCAGGGAATCGGCCTCTTTTTTGATAGTGGTGATCCGGTGGTTTTGTTCCCTCTCCAATTCGGTTTCCAAGCAGAGTTCGGCCATTCCCAGAATCCCGTTAATGGGTGTACGAATCTCATGACTCATATTGGCCAAAAATTGGCTCTTGGCCCGGTTGGCCGCCTCGGCCCTTTCCTTGGCCTGGGCCAAGGCCTCGGTCATTCTTTTTTCCTCAGAAACATCCCGGTAGAGGCTGGTTATTCCGACCACTTCTCCCTCATCATGCCTTAGTAAAGAGCTGGAGATGTTAAGGACAATGGATTCCCCGTTCTTTTTTTGTGATTGTAGCTCATAGGACTTCATTTCTCCTTTTTGGATCAACTCTTCCAGCTTTTTCCGAGCTTCGATGGCCTCGGTGGCAAAGAACTCCTGAAAGTTCCTACCCAAAACTTCTTTGGGATCATAGCCGAGGATATCCTTGATCCGTGGAGAAACATAGAGGATTGTCCCCTGCAAGTTGGTCGTGATGATCCCATCCAACGAACTGTTAAAAATGTTTTCGAAAAACTTGGTGGTCCTGGCCAGTTCGACGGTTCGGGCCGTGACGATTTCTTCCAGATTTTCATTGATGCGTTTAAGCTCCAGTTCAATTTCCTTCCTCCGGGTGATATCGCGGGTTATGCCCCGGAAGCCGGAGGGTTTATTGTCCGGACCCGTGATTAAGGATACGGAGATCTCCATTACCTTCCTGGTCCCGTCCTTAGCCATTAACATATATTCAAAATCTTTCAGTGCCCTCCCCCCTTCATAAACCTTATGAAAAGCCTGAAAGACTTTCTTGGCCATTTCGGCATCCATATAAGCCCGGTTATTCACGCCCATCAGTTCTTCTTTGGGATATCCTAGGATGCGACAAAGGGAGGAATTAAAAAAAGTAAAGTTGCCGGCCAGATCGACTTCATAATATCCGTCTTCAATACTTTCCAGGATATTTTGAAATTGTTCTTCCCTTTCCTGAAGTAATCTCTTTAAATTTGCTTCTTCTTGAAGGTGCGGATTTAATTGTGTTAAGTGCATCGGCAAGCGAGTCTTTCTTCGGGGTTTGAATTTAAACAAAAAGAGAGCATAAATGACCTCTTTATGATCCTATTGAAAAAAAGACTAAATGTTTCTATTT
>Ga0233425_10002859_pt1 | contig 32798 bp, 28 predicted proteins | sample Watercolumn_Towu_2_FD_181712 | JGI IMG/M metagenome (GOLD analysis project Ga0233425, IMG submission 181712) | Freshwater microbial communities from Lake Towuti, South Sulawesi, Indonesia - Watercolumn_Towuti2014_140_MG | ecosystem: Environmental > Aquatic > Freshwater > Lake | place... | reverse complement strand
TCTCGTTCAAGCAGCTCTGCTCCAGGCTGGAAGGCACCGGCGGCCCGGTCACGTCCACGGCGTCCGTCGAGCTCTCGGCCGCCGGCAACAGCTTCGCCATCGGGATCTGCGACCTCGAAGTCGATCTTGAGACCGGCAAGACCGACGTCATCCGCTACACGGCCATCCAGGATGCCGGCAAAGCCGTTCATCCCGCATACGTGGAAGGCCAGATGCAGGGCGGCGCCGTCCAGGGCATCGGCTGGGCGCTCAACGAGGAGTACTTCATGACCGAGCAGGGGGTCATGGCGAACTCCAGCTTCCTGGACTACCGCATGCCGACCGCCCTCGACCTGCCCATGATTGAGACGATCATCGTTGAGGTGCCAAACCCGCTTCACCCGTTCGGGGTGCGTGGCGTGGCCGAAGTACCGCTCGCTCCCCCGCTGCCGGCGGTGGCCAACGCGTTGTACGACGCGCTTGGCGTCCGCTTCTTCGATCAGCCCATCAAGCCGGGCAGGATCCTTGCGGCGCTGGCGTCGAAGTCGAAGCGGCCGGCGAATGGCTCGAAGACGAATGGCGGCAAGTCGAACGTTGGGAAGGCCGACGGCGCGAAGACCAACGGGCGAGGAGGCAAGTAAGCGGCCGCGCCCCTCGTAGGCGTCGTGGGCGACTCGGCGCACCCCTTGCCAGCCGACTCAGCCCGCCCTCGTAGCGTCGCCGCTCACCTTCGCGGACGTCGCGATGCTCCGTCAGCAGCATCTGGACGGCCCATGATTCGCTCAGGGGTCGTCCGTCTCGTAGGCGTGGATGTCGAGCAGTTCGACCGGCTCGGAGCCGTGCGTCCGATATCCGTGCGGTGTCCCGGACGGGATGTAGGCGAGCTCGCCGGGGCCGATCACCTTCTCCTGATCCCCGACCTGCACGATCGCCCGCCCGCGTATTACGTAATAGGCGTGCTCGTGGTCGGGGTGGGCGTGAGTCTTCGTCCAGCCGCCCGGGGCGTACACGCTGCGCGTGATCTGTAGCCGCCTGGTCCGCAGGTTCCCCAGGTCGTACCTCAGGAACTTGCTGTCCGGGCCCATGAGGATCTGAAGCTTCAGGTTCCCGTCGTGGACGCCGGGATGTGCCTCCTCGACGAACTTCGCCCAGTCTCCCTTCCGGTCCTTCGCGGTCAGGAATCGCGCGCCAGTCCGAAAAGCCACCCGAGTCCTACCGGGAGTTCTTCTCGATGAACGCCAGGATCTTGCCCCAGGCGTCGTCGCATTCCTTCTTGAAGTCTGCGAAGCGACGGTCGAAGAACGAGTGTGGTGCGCCTGGATAGCTGTGGATGTCGTGCGTGACTTTGTTCTCGGCGAGGGCCTTGCGGAACTTGTCGACCTCCTCGGCCGGAATGCCCTGGTCGGCGCCGCCCATCAGCCCCAGGATCGGGCACTTGATCCCCTCCACGCGTTCGATGACCGGAGAGGTCCCGTCGCGCTGCTGTCGAGTGGGATGCCCGTAGAAGCCGATTGCACCCTTCAGGCCGTGGCCTGCCGTCGCCTGAATCCACGAGTTCGATCCTCCAAAGCAGAAGCCGACCGTGAAAACTGGCCGGTTCGCGTTGCCTTGCCCCTTGCGAAGCTCCGCAAACGCGGCGGCTACATCGGCGCTGATCTGGTCGACCTTCGTTTTCGCCACGTGGTCCTGAAACAGGAAATTCTCGTCCCGCTTGCCGACCCCGGCAGTGCGTCCGAAGTAGTCGATGGCGATCGAGTCGAAGCCCCGCTCCGCGAATCTGACCGCCAGCTCCTCATAGAAGCGGAATAGTCCGCGCACGTCGGGTAGGACGACGACCGCGGGGCTGCCTGGGCGTCCGCCGGTCGCCTGAAACGCGGCGAACCTGGTGCCATCCTTCGACGCAAGAGTGAGGTCCTTCGTTCCAACCGCCGCGCCTGCGATCGGCTCGATCGGCGGTCGTGAGTCGTACAAAACACACATGGGCCAACTCCCGTCTCGTCAGAGTGGGTTAAAAGGATACTCCGGGCAGCGCGGCGGGAAGCCCGCGTCTCCAGTGGGTAGACGTTTGCCTACAGCCGGAAGCGCCGCCAGTCGAGCTCGAACCGCTCCTTCGCCCGGAACCCGCGGCGGGATGGTTGCTCGAACCTGACCTCAGGTCGCTCGCTGGCGAGGAAACGGCCGGTTACGCGCCCGGCCTCCCTGCCGGAGTACGCGATGAAGCAGTTGCCCTCGCCAGAGAAGCGCGCTGGTTCGCCGCCCAAGATCTCGGCGACCACGTTCCGCGCTGCCACATCCCCTTCGCTGGACGCGAATATGCCCGCCTTGGGCAACGGCCTCCCGTTCGCCATCATCACCGACGTAACGTCGCCGGTCGCGTAGACACCCGGGTACTGGGTCCTCATCGTCGCTGCGTCGACACCGACCCACGGCTTGCCGCCAGTAAGGCCGGACTCCGCCACGACACGGGCGACCCGGTGGGTCGGGATCGTGACCACGAGGTCGGCGGTCGCCGACGACCCGTCCGTGAACGAGGCCGACCGGCCGTCGGCGGTTACTTCCTTCACCGCTGCGTTCGGGTGCAGCTGCACGGACCTCGCCTTGAGGTCGGCCGCCACGCAGGCGCTCGCCTCCGCGCCCGCTACCGGGATCGGCGCCGGTTCCGGCGTGTACACGTCGATCTCGATGCCTGCCGACAATCCCGCCCGCTTGAACGCCCAGCGCATGATCATCGCCGCCTCGAACGGCGCGGGCGGACACTTGTACGGCAGCGACGAGATCGCCACGATGACCCGTCCCTTCCGGAACCTCCGCAACGCGTCGCGGAGCCGGCGCGCCGTGGCCAGGTTGTAAAACGAGTGCGCGGCCCGTGAGCTAGGGACCGCGTCCCAGTCGTACTCGGCGCCCAGGGCGACGATCAGGTAATCGAACGGCTGGACGCCGGCATCGGTAGCTACCGATCTACCGGAAAGGTCGATCGACCGGATCTCCGTTTCGACGTATCGCACGCCACGGTTGGCGAGCTGGCCCAGCGACCGACTCGCCCTCGCGGGCTCCTTCTCGCCGACGATCAGGAGGGGCATCGATCCACAGATGTAGGTCCTCCGCAGGCGGTCGATCAGGGTGACCTCGTGATTCGAGTCGAGTAACGAGCGGGCGGTGATCGCGGCCCTGACGCCGCCGAAACCGCCCCCGAGGACGAGCACCTTCTTGCCTGGCATCGGTCATGGCCTCCATCGGATTTCTGCATTCAGCGTTGTACCATTGCCAAGCCTTTGCCGCCACGACCGCGCCGAAGCCGAAGGGACATGCCACTGCCCGTCCTTCCGACCAGCGTGATCGGCAGCCACGGCCTCCCGGGGTGGGTGCACTCGGCCCTCGAGCAGATCGATGCCGGAAGGTTCGGACCGACCGACGAGCGCGAGCTCTTCGACGACGCCGTGCGGGTCGCCATCGCCGACCAGGAGCGGGCGGGCGTCGACATCGTGTCTGACGGCGAAATGCGCCGGTGGAAGTTCGTACAGAGCTTCTACCGCCGCATGACCGGACTTCAGGCACAGGGACCGCTCCGCAGGCTGGGCCCAGAGGGTTACGACTCCGTCCCGCGCTATCAGGCGGTCGAGCGCGTCAGGGTGCCGCAAGGACTCGGGATTGTCGACGAGTTCAGGTTCCTGCAGAAGAACACGACGCACCGGATCAAGGCGACCTGCCCTGGACCGGCCACCATTTCGATCCACATCCGGGAGCGGCCGAGCGTCTACCGGGACCGGCTCGAGCTGGCCAACGAGTTCGTCGATGTCATCAACGCGGAACTGAAGGCGCTTGTCGATGCGGGCGCCGACTACATCCAGATCGACGAGCCGTCGCACTCTATCGTCGGCGGATCGGCAAAGGACTACGTCGACCTGTTCAACCGCACAGTGAAGGGAGTCCGGGCCCGGATCGCCCTGCATATTTGCTTTGGAAACCTCGCGAGCCGGGCGCGCTTCGAGCGCACGTATGCTCCGCTCTTCCCGGCAATCATGGACGCGGCCGCGCAGGAGCTCGTGTTCGAGTTCGCCAACCGCGAGATGCGGGAGGTCGAACTCGCAGCATCGATCACCGAGAAGTTCGACCTCGGCGCCGGGCTGGTCGACGTCAAGAGCTTTCATCAGGAGCCGCCAGAGCTGATCGCATCCCGGATCCGTGCGGTCCTCAAGCACGCCCCGGCGGAACGGGTTCGAATCGTGCCCGACTGCGGCTTCTTCACTGTCCCGCGGTGGCTCTGCGTGTCGAAGCTGACGAGCATGGTGGCGGGGACCAGGACCGTCCGGTCCGAGCTGGCGTGACTGAGTTCGACCGCCGCAAGGCGGTGGAAGCAGCGCTCGCTGCAGCCGATGCCGCGGCAGTCGAGCTCATGAAGCGATTCCGGGCGCCGCCCGGCGACGTGCGGGCGTGGCTGAAGGCGCCGGGGGCCCCCGTGACCGATGCCGACATCGCATCGGACCGGGCGATCGCCGCGGTCCTCCGCAAGGCGGAAGCTCCCGGCGTGATCGTGTCGGAGGAGGGAGAGTCCCGGGCTGCGCTCGAGCAAGGAGCGGGAACGGACGGGCTCACCTGGCTGATCGACCCGCTCTGCGGCACCCTCGCCTTCCGGGACGGCCTCGCCCACTGGGGCGTCAACATCGCCCTGCGGGACGCGGTGAGTCTGGAGCTCGCTGTCCTATCCGTTCCAACCGCGAGGGAGGTGTTCGTCGGCGTCCGCGGCGCCGGGGTGGCCCACAACGGAACGCGGATGGCGCCGGTCCCGCCGAGGGTCCCGCTCTCCCAGGCTGTTGTATGCGTCGAGATCGACAACGGCGACCAATGGCCGGTGCAGGCGGCGCGGGTCGCACCATGGGCGCCGAAGGTCGGAGCAATCAACGCCTACACGTCGATCGCCTACCCGGGCGTGCAGCTGATCCTCGGCAGGCTCGCGGCGCTCGTCGTATTCCGGGTGGCGCCGGTCCATGTTGCGGCCACCGCGTTGATCGCGCAGGAGCTTGGGTTACGCGTGACCGACACCAGAGGCCGCCCCGTCGACTGGTCGGGTAACGATGAACTGCCTGAGGTCGTGATTGGCTGGCCAGAGCAACACGCCGCCCTGGTGCAGGCGATGAAAGACTCCTCCACAACCCCCTTGTAACACGACCGCAATATGTGTTACAAAAGTGTTAACTGAGGAGGAATCCTGAGATGCTCACGAAGGATGTCACGGTCGACGCCCGGCGCCGCGAACTCGAGAAGGCCTACGAAGAGGCCCTGCGGTACGCGATGAGCTACCGGACCGGCTGGTCCGAGCTCGAGTCCGCGGCGGCGAGGCTGCGGGCGTTCCACGAGGAGCAGTCCGCCGCAGCAATAGCGGCGTAGCAGCTCGCTCGTCAGTCTGTACTCAACGCGGGGTGGCCGTCGGCCGCCCCGTTCGTTTTCTTGACGGTCGGACCTGCCGGGCATAGCCTTCGCCGGTGCCGGATGGGCCTGCGGTTCGACCGGCTCGGCTCTCCCGGAGATCACCGGGCGCACAGGACAATCGAGGCGCACAAAGCCAGGGCATGTGAGGGACTACGAGAGATGCCATTCCGGATCAACCACATCCACCTGAAGGCCGCCGACCCCAAGAAATCCGCAGACTGGTGGGTGAAGGCGTTCAACTTCAAGGTCGAGAGCGACAACGTCCGGCCGTTCGGCGACCGCTTTATCAGGTGCAAGTCCGAGGACGGCGGGATGGTCGTCAACATCTCAGGCGCCCGCACGGCTGACAAGTACATGCCCGGAGGCAACGCCGGAGTCCACTTCGGCCTCGAGCACTTTGGCTTCGACTCGACCAACCTGGAGGCCGACATCAAGCGCCTCGAGAGCCTGGGCGCCAGGCTGATGGAGGGCCCGATCCCGAACCCGACGGGCGGCCCACGCATCGCCTTCGTGGCGTGCCCGGACGACGTTCGAATCGAGCTGATCGAGGTCAAGCCGCAGTAGGGTTGTCGCAGCAAGGCGCGACGCGGTAAGGCGGCTCTCTGCGAGCGGCCGGGTGGCCGCGAGTCAGGCCTCGGTCATGCCGGCCCGGCGGCCGCTGGCCGCCTGCCCGCCCACGGCCTGGCCGCCTCGAACGACGCTGCGGCGCGCAGTACGAGCGCGTCGGCCCGGTACCGGCCGACGATGTGCAGCCCGACCGGCAGGCCGTCGACGAACCCGCACGGAACGGTTATGGCCGGCTGGCCGCTCATGTTGATCGGGTACGTGTACGGGTAGAACCCGGTGATCGAGTTCACGGGCTTGCCAGCGATCTCGATTGGCCGCCGCTTCGGATCGAACGCGGTGACCGCCGTGGTCGGCGTCATCAGCAGGTCGTACTTGCCCATCAAGCCGTCCATGTAGAGCTTCAGCTCGTTCACGGCCCGCAGCGACCGCGCGTACTGGTGGCCCGGGATTGCCCTGCCCCGCTCGAGCGCGGCCCTGGCGCTCGGCCCGAGCAGGTCGCGGTGGTCCTCGAGAAGGCTGGCGTACTGGAGGTACGCGTTGGCGCCGAACACGTTCCAGAAGTGGTCGGAGAGGGCCGGATCCAGTTGCAGCCTGGTCTCGTCGACATAGCACCCGAGGGCCTCGAACGAGCGCGCCGCGGCGAACACACACCGCTCGACGGCCGGATCGACGGCGCCGAATCCAAAATCGAAGGTCACGCCGATCCGCAGCCCGCGGACCGGGCGTTCGAGGTCGGCAGTGTAGTCAGGAGGCGCCTCCCGGACGTAGGGCTGCGGATCCCGCGGGTCCGGGCCGGCGAGGGCCTGGAGGAGGACCGCCGCATCCCGGACCGACCCCGAGATCGGCCCCGACTGCGAGAACTGATTTGGATCGGGCCTGCCGAGTCCGACCGCCCTCGGCACGACTCCCTGGCTGGGCTTGAAGCCGACGACGCCGCAGAAGCTGGCGGGGATCCGGATCGACCCGCCACCGTCGCTGCCGACCGCCGCAGCACAGAGCCCGGTGGCCTGAGCTGCCGCGGCGCCTCCGCTCGAACCTCCGGTCGTCCGGTCCAGGTCCCACGGGTTCCGGCACGGGCCGACCAGCTGGTTGTCGGTCACCGTCTCCAGGTGGATTGCGATCTCGGGCGTGCTCGTCTTCCCGATGATGATCGCCCCGGACGCGCGTACGCGCTCGGCGACTACCGAGTCGCGGTCTGGCACGGTGTCCTTGAAGACGAGCGACCCCATCGTCGTGCGGATCCCGCTGGTGGACTCGTTGTCCTTGAGCGACACCGGGACGCCATGCAGGGGCCCGATGGGCTCACCTTGCATCACCCGCGACTCCGCCTTGCGAGCCGCATCGGTCGCGTACTCGGCCGCGACCGTGATGAAGGCGTGCAGGGTGTGATCGACCTTCTCGATACGGCGGAGGTACAGCTCGACCAGCTCGACCGGCGAGACCTTGCGGGCCGCGACGAGCTCCGCCTGCTTCCAGGCGGGTGTGAAGGCCAGATCGGTGCTGTCGCCCAAGGCGCCTGCCTTGCCTGCCTAACGCGTGGCCCGGGTCGGCGTCACCGGAATCGCGCGGCCGGCGAGGGTCGCCATTGCACTCTCGATCTGCACGACGAGAGGGCCTCGCCGGTTCAGTTCGACCTCGACTTTGCGGTCCGGCAGCAGCGACACCTCGCGCTCGCCGTCGAGCGCGACCGTGCCTGCCCCCGCCGGGACCCTGCGCCGCTCTCCGGATTCCAGGACCGACCACTCCGCAATCGGCACTTCTCGGACCATGCCCGGCCCCACCGGCGCCAGCACTCGGTCTGCCGACGATGGACCGCCGATGCGGATGTACAGGCCTACCGGCTCATCCATCCCGGTCGGCCGCAGCTGCGCGCCGATCGACGAAATGCCTATGCTCGCCGGGCTCGCGCGGGTCAGGTACACCTCACGCACGGTGGCGAGGTCCCAGATCGCCCGGGCGCCGGTGAAGATTTCGGTCGACACGGCAGCGTCGACCAGCGCGATGTCTTCGAGCGCCCCATCGACGAGGATGTCGAGCCGCTTGCTGCGCTTGCACACCGCATCGATCGGCGCAAGACCAGTCGCCACCGCGCCCGCGGCGAGCCCCGCGATTGTCCCTTCGACGAGCTGCGGGAACACGTTGTTCGTTCCGGTCGAGATGGCGACGATCGGCACATCGCCGCAAGCCTTGGCGACCACCCGATTCGTGCCGTCGCCGCCCAGTGTGACCAGGCAGTCGACCCCGGCCTCGACCATGCGCCGCGTGGCAACGGTGGAATCTCCGCTATCCCACTCGGGGGACATCTCCGGGTACGTCACATCGACCTTGCCGGCCACGTCCTCGGCTGCCATTCTGGCCAGCCCAACGCGCTCGGGCATGACGAAAACACGCTCGACACCGAGCGCCGCCAGCCCGGCAAAGACGCGGCGAAGGATGTTCGCCTTTTCCTGATCCGAGACGACCCTGCCCTGTGCTACGAGCCGCCGGATATCTCGCCCTGCGGCCGGGTTGGCGATGACGCCAACGGAAGAGGTCAAGCCAGCATCCAGGCGGGGTCGGAGAGGTGCCGGGCGACCGCCCGCAGGAACTCGGCCGCCGGCGCGCCGTCCCAGGCGCGATGGTCGAACGTCAGCGAAAGCCAAATCATCGACCGGATGGCGGTCTGACCGGCGTGGATGGCGGGTTTCTCGACGACGCGGCCGAGCCCGAGGATGCCAACCTGCGGAGGGTTCAACAGCGGGTTGAATGCGTCGATTCCGAACGCACCCAGGTTCGTGACGCTGAAAGTTCCTGCCTCAAGGTCCTCGACCTTCAGGGCGTTGCTCTTTACGCGGGTCGTGATGTCGCGGACCGTCTGGGCGATCTCGAGCAGGCTCCGGCGGTCTGCGTTCCGGATCACAGGGACGATCAGGCCCTCAGGTAACGCGACCGCGAAGCCGAGGTTGACGTCGGCGATCTCCCGGATCTCGCCCTGACCTGGTCGAGCGGCGTCGACGATCAGCCAGCTGTTCGCACGGGGGTGCTCGCCCAGGGCGCGGGCGGTCGCTTTTAGGACGAGATCCTGAAGCTGGGGGCGCATGCGATGCTGCCGCCAGTCGCGTACGAGTTGTTCCAGCGCAGCGGCCGCCGTCGAGACATCGGCTTCGTGGGTGAGCGTGACCGTCGGGGTGGCAGCGCTCTCGGCCATCCGCCGGGCGATCGTCGCCCGCATGCCCCGCAGGGGCACGACGTTGCGCACGGCCGGCCCCGCGCCCGGTCCGGCGGCGGGTGTTGCCGTCGTAGGTTCCTGCCGGTCCGCGGCCCGCCTCACGTCGTCCTCGGTCACTCGCCCGCCTGGACCCGTGCCCGGCACGGTCTCGACATTCACGCCCAACTGCTGCGCCAGCCGGCGGGCGATCGGTGTCACCTGGCGCGGTCCGGCGCCTGCTGACGGCGCACCCGGCGCCGGTGCTGCCTGTGCGGGCGGTGCTGCGTGAGATGGCCGGGTGCCGGCCACCGGTGCGATGCCGGGTCCGGCCGGTGTGGCTGCCGGCGGCTGCGGCTGGGCCGCTGGCGAGCCGCCGGGCGCCATGCGGGCGGGCAGGTTGCCCGCCGCCTCGCCCGGCTTCAGGATCACGGCGATCAGCGTGCCGGGCACGATGACCATGCCCTCGGGAACGACGATGCGAGCGAGGACGCCGGCGCCCGGCGACTCGACGTTGCTGTTGATCTTGGCCGATTCGATCTCGACCAGGTGCTCGCCTTCTGCGACAGGATCGCCCTCCTTCTTGAGCCAGCGAACGATCATGCCATCGTTCATGCCCATGCCCCATTTGGGGAGGAGGACCTCAATCGGCATGCGCTTCTCCTACGTGAAACAGCTTTGGGCGAGGACTGCTTGCGGACCGGGTCGCCGAGTATATCAGCGGTCTTCGAAGACGCCCGTGAACGTCTCGTAGTCCGCCCTGCTGTAGAGACACATGACAGCCTCTTCGAGAGACCTGGGCCGGAAGGCCTCGAAGACGTCCCTGGCGATGCGGGCGCATGCGAGCTTCGGGTAGCCGTAGACCCCGGTGCTGATCGCCGGGAACGCGATCGTCCTGACCGAGTTGGCGTCGGCCAGTTCCAGGCTGCTGCGGAACGCGCTCTCGAGGATCGATGACTGGTCCACGTCCGGGCTGTACACGGGACCGACGGTGTGGATCACGTACCTGGCGGAAAGCATGTACCCGGCGGTGATGACCGCCTGGCCTGCCGGAAGCCCGCTCTGGTGCGAGGTCGCCCGTATTCGCCGACACTCCTCCAACAACCCCGGTCCCGCGGCCCGGTGGATGGCGCCATCGACGCCTCCGCCACCCAGCAGCCCTGAGTTCGCTGCGTTGACGATCGCGTCCACCTTCAGCTTCGTTATGTCCCCCTGAATGAGCCTCACATTCATGGTGGCGTGACCGCCTCCAGCAGCTTCGCTACCTGCTCGGCCCGCCCGGCGGCGACCAGTACACAGCCACCGCCACCGGCCGCCAGTTCGACGCCGATCGCCCGGGCCTCGCCCTGCCAGACCGCTCGCCGGACCCGAGATCCACCGATGCGCCGAAGCGCCGAGGATTGGTCGAGGCCGGCCACGAGCGAATCGAAGAACTCGCTTCCATCCTCTTCAGGCCTGTCCCACACAATCCGCGCCACGACGATTGCCTCCCCTTCCGGCCCATTCCATACCTGGTACGAGTCGCCGCCCCAACCGGCGGCAGCCTGCGCTGCGTTCGATCGGCCAAGTGCCGCGAGCCACGTGCTCAGGAGGAACTCGCCGAGCACGTCCGCGGGTTGCGGTGTCCAGTCGCTTCCGAAGACGCCGGCAAGGTCCGGCACCGAGACTTCGACGGGCGCCTCTCCGGATCGGTACTTCTCGGGATGAATCACTTGTTCCGTTGAGATGGGCGGTGCACCAAACGCTCGGTCGACCGCTTCGAAGCTCGAATCACGACCGCGCAGCGCTGCTACGAATGTCGGTCCGGCGGTGTACGGGAACTCCAGTCCTCTGAGCAGCACGAACGGCGTTCCCCCGGGCGGCGACTCGACCTCCGCAGCGGACCTGGCCAGCTCGGTCAGCCTCGCACGGCTCATGTACCTGATCCCGTAGCCAAGCTGTGCCACTACGGCATCGCCCTCGATGAGGGCGGACAGCGCAAGCTCCCGGTCGCTGTTGCCCTCGGCCGCGTCACCGAGTGCGCCCAGGTCGAAGGTCGCGTCCTGCAGCCGGTGGACGTACTCATGGGCATAGGTCGATTCGGCCAGGGCCGACAGGTCATCGCCTGCGTGCAGCACCAGGAACTCGTCGGTCTCATCGTCGTAGAGGCCCAGGACCTGACTCCCCAGCAATGCGCGGTAAAGCGCACCGAGGTCATCGTCGGGTCCAATCAGGCCGAGCAGGCGATACAGCTGCTGCTCCCTCGCAAGCTGCTCCCGGGTATCCGGCTTGTCGAGGTGCCGGTCGATCTCCCGCGTCAGCGTTGCGGAGTCGACGAACCTCCGTTGCGTCTCGGACCCTGGTCGGAGGTCGCGGATCTCCACCACCCTCCGCTCGACCTGATTCAGCAATTCGTCGAAGGCGGTGCGTGTCGGAGCGGCGACCGGCGTCAGGGACGCGCGTGAAGGTGACGCGGTTGCCTCCGACGGAGTCGTCGGCGGTGCCGCAACAGATTGAGCCGAGGCGGCAGTGGCCGCTTGCACGGCCGACGGCGCGGGAATAGGCGCCTTTGCGGTACGGCTGCACGCTGCGAGTTGGCCGGCAAGAAACAGCGAGCATAGCAGCGCGGCCGCCAGCACCCCCTTGCGTACCACGTGGCGCGGCCCGTAGATTCGGCGATTGCTGGCGAATCGGCTGGCTATGGAGAGATTCATGGTCGTGCGCTGTGAGTGGGCCCGGAGCGATCACATGATCGCCTACCACGATACCGAGTGGGGCGTGCCACTACGGGACGATCGCAAGCTTTTCGAGTTCCTCGTGCTGGAGGGCGCCCAGGCCGGACTCAGCTGGGACACGATCCTGAAACGCCGCGAGGGCTACCGTCGCGCATTCGCGGGCTTCGACCCCGCCGTGGTAGCGAAGTTCGACGGGCGTCGCGTCCAGCAGTTGCTTCAGGACACGGGCATCATCCGCAATCGACTCAAGGTCCGCTCGGCCATCAGCAATGCACAGGCCTTCCTCAAGGTGCAGAAGGAATGCGGAAGCTTCTCTGACTACATCTGGGCGTTCGTACACGGCAAACCGGTGAGGAACCGGTGCCGCGTACTGTCCGATATCCCGGCCCGCACCGATCTCTCGGACCAGATAAGCAAGGACCTGCAGGCCCGCGATTTCCGCTTCGTTGGCTCGACGATCGTGTATGCCCACATGCAGGCGACCGGCATGGTCAACGACCACCTGGTCAGCTGCTTCCGGTACCGGCAGGTCTGATCGCGATACACGCCGCGGACTAGAGCGCCCGCGCCAGCTCCGTGAAGTCCTTCACAGTGATGTCGGGCCGGTACGGCATGTCCTCGTACGGCAGCGCGTAGCGGTTCACGTACGCGCCCCGGTAGCCGCAGGCCCGCGCGCCGACGACGTCGAAAGAATTGGACGAGACCATCATGATCTCGTCCGGTTCCATCTCCAGGATCCCTGCCGCCGATCGGTAAACGGCCGGATGCGGCTTGAATACGCCGGCGACATTCACCGAAATCACGTCGTCGAACTCGAACCGGATCCGGTTCTTGACCAGGTACTCGAGGAACCAGGTCTCGCCATTCGACAGCGCCACCAGCCGGTACCTCGACTGCAGTTCGCGCAGCCCCGGCACGGCGTCAGGAAACGGCTTGAGTTCCCGCCAGGCGGCCATGATCGTGGCGACTTCTTCCGGTGTGGCCGCAACCCCGTTCAGCTCCAGCGAGTAGACCAGCGCCCTGCGTGCGGCTTCCAGGTATCCGCTGTGGCCGAGCATCAGCAGGCTGTCCTGGTACTGCTCGATCCGCTGCCTCGCCCGCCAGTTGTCCCACAGCCGCCCGGCAGGAACCTTCGACCTCTTTCGTCTCAGGTACGCGTCAAGATGCGGAGTCAAGCTCCCGCCCAGGTCGAGGACAGTCCCGAACACGTCGAAGGCGAGCGCCCTGCAGTCCGGGACCGAGACCGGTGCCGCCGCTGGCCGTCTCGCGGGCAACCGGCGCTATTCCAGCGCCTTCTTCACCGCCGCCTTGATGTCGTCCTTGGTCGGGTACATCAGCTTCTCGAGCGCCGGCGTGTAGGGGACGTGCACCTGCTTCGACGCCACCTTCAGCATCGGGGCCTGGAGCGACCAGAACCCCTCCTCGGCGATCACCGACATGATCTCGCTCGCCGCGCTGCAGACCTTCGAGGCGGGATCGGTCACCACGCACCGCCCGGTCTTGGCAACCGAGTCCAGGATCGTCTTCTTGTCGAGCGGGACCAGGGTCCGGGGGTCGATTACCTCGACCGATACGCCCTCGCCTTCGAGTTCGGCCGCTGCGGCAAGCGCCAGCGGCACCGTGCCCGCAACGGCGACCACCGTGCAGTCGGTCCCCTGCCGATGGACGGCAGCCTTGCCAAACGGCACCAGCAGGTCGCCGCCGGGCACGTCACCGTTCTCGGGGACGTCACCGCGGGTACCCAGCAGCGTCCCGTCCTCGAAGAACAGGACGGGGTCGTCGTCGCGGATCGCGGTCTTCAACAGCCCTTTGGCGTCACGCGGCGTTCCGGGCACGACGACCTTGAGCCCGCCGATGTTCATGTAGACCGGGTACGACCGGTCCGAGTGGTGCGCGGCCGACCCGCCCCCGTAGTACATCACGCAGCGAAACACGACCGGCAGGTTGACCTGGCCGCCGAACATGTAGCGCATTTTGGCAGCCTGGCTGACGAGCTGGTCCATGCCGACCCACATGAAGCTGGTCAGCGTCTCGACGATCGGGCGCATGCCGACCGCCGAGGCTCCGATCGCGGCCCCGAAGAACCCGTTTTCCGAGAGCGGCGTGTCGATGACGCGGTCGGGCCCGAACTCCTTCGAGAGATTGGCGGCCGCCCCGTACACCGACGCCCGGACGTCCTCTCCCATAAGGAACACTTTCGGGTCCCGCCGCATCTCCTCGGCGATCGCCTGGTTCAAAGCTTGCATGAACAGTATCTGTGCCATGTATGGCTCCTAGGGGACCGGCATCGTCTTGTCGGCCCACATGTCTTCGTACAGCTCAGAGGGCTCCGGGAACGGGCTCTTGCGCGCGAATTCGAGCGCCTCGGTGACCTGGGCTCCCGTCTCGAGTCGAATCGTGTCGATCTCACCCTGCTTCGCGGTCCCCGTATCGAGCAGCCTCCGCTCGTGGATCACGATCGGGTCGCGTTTGCGCCATTCGTCGACCTCGGCCGTCGTCCTGTATTCGCTTCTGCGGATCCGGCCCAGTCCGAGCGAGTGCTCTTCGAAACGGTAGGTGAGCGCCTCGATGAGGGTCGGCCCGCTCCCCGACCGGGCCCGCTTCACCGCCTCGGTGGTTGCCTCGTACATTGCGATGCAGTCCTGGCCGTCGACCAGCACGCCGGGCATGTTGTATGCCTGCGCCCGGTCGGCAATGTGCTCGGACGACACGGTCGACTTGTACGGGGTCGTGACCGCGTACTGGTTGTTCTCGCAGACGAAGATCGCCGGCAGCTTCCAGATCGACGCCAGGTTCATCGCCTCGTGGCAGGCGCCCTGGTTCGACGCGCCATCGCCAAAGAAGACCAGCGACACGAAGTCCTTCTTCTGGAGCTTCGACGCCAGCGCGGCCCCGGTGGCCACGGGGACCGACGACGCCACGATCCCGGACTCACCCAGGATCCCGACCGAGAAGTCGGCAAGGTGCATCGAGCCGCCCTTGCCCTTGCAGTAGCCGTCGCGGCGGCCATAGATCTCCGCCATCGCCTTGCGGACGTCGCCGCCCTTGGCGATCGGATGCCCGTGCGAGCGGTGATTGCCAGCGATGTAGTCGGTGTCGCGCAGCGCCACGCAGGCGCCGACCGCGACGGCCTCCTCGCCGATATACGGGTGCGCCGCGCCCCCGAACTCTCCTGAGGTGTAGACCTTGATCACCGTCTCCTCAAAGTGCCGGATCAGCCACATCCGCCGCAGCATCAGCATCAGCTTGCTTTTTTCGATGGCCATCGAGTGGACGAGACCCTCCCCGGCCTGTATCGCCGGCAACGTTGATTCGGAAGCGGGGGAATTATAGCCACCGGGCGCGCGTTTTCCCGGCGCGGCCGTGGCTTCTGCGCAATCCTGTGCCAGAATCCGCTGTGCCGTATGCGCCATATCTGATATGATGGTCGGCGTGGGTTAAGGAACGAGCGCGCGTGCGCGAGGGACGTGCGGTCCACACCGGACTGGCGTCCTCCGAACGGCCCTGACGGCGGGCCGCAGACCCCGGACCTCCGGTACGCCAGGACCACGGCGCGGAGCAGGTGGCTGCGTCGACAAGCCGACGCGTGCCCGATTCATTCGCAAGGAGCGTGTATGACGCAGGCCAGGCCGAAGGCGAGCCAGGACTACTCCGCCAAGGACATCGAGGTCCTGGAGGGCATGCGGGCAGTCAGGCTGCGGCCCGGCATGTACATCGGGGGCACCGGCCTGCGCGGTCTGCAGCACCTGGTCGAGGAGATCGTCGACAACTCGGTCGACGAGGCCCTCGCCGGCTACTGCACTCGCATCGACGTTGTGCTCAACCGGGATTCGTCAGTGACCGTGGTGGACGACGGGAGAGGCATCCCGGTCGATACCCACCAGACCACCGGCAAGTCGGCGCTGGAAACGGTGCTGACGGTCCTCCACGCCGGAGGCAAGTTCGGCGGTAAGTCGTATTCGGTGTCCGGCGGCCTGCACGGCGTCGGCGCCTCGGTCGTTAACGCCCTCTCTGAGTGGATGATCGCCGAGGTACGCAGGAACGGCTCCGTGTACCGCATGGAATTTGCCCGCGGCGTGGCGAGGGGGCCCCTGACTTCCCGACCGCGGACCGCTGACGACGAGGACGGTACCGGCACGACGATCACGTTCATGCCGGACTCACAGATCTTCCCGGAGATCGGTTTCGACTTTGAGGCGCTCGCCACTCGCTTCCGTGAGATGTGCTACCTGAACCAGGCCCTCACGATCCACTTCCGGAGCGACCTGCACGAGGATCTGTACCCGTTCAACGAGGCTACCTACTACTTCGACGGCGGAGTCCAGAGCTTCGTCCGCGCCCTCAACCGCAGGCGGACCTCGATCCACGACGAGATCTTCTACGCCAACGAGACGGTGGACAAGATCATGGTCGAGGTGGCCCTGCAGTACAACGAATCGTTCCAGGAGAACTGCCTGTCGTTCTGCAACTGCATAAACACCTCCGACGGCGGCACGCACGTCACGGGCTTCCGGGCCGCATTGACCCGGGTGCTCAACGACTACGGCCGGAAGATGAACTTCTTCAAGGAGCCGAACCAGAGCCTGTCGGGCGACGACGTCCGAGAAGGCCTCCTCTCGATCATCAGCGTCAAGCTGCAGAACCCGCAGTTCGAGGGCCAGACCAAGGGCCGCCTGGGTAACCCGGAGGCGAAGGGTGCCGTCGAGACGGTGGTCGGGCGGCGCCTGGCCGAGTTCCTGGAGGACCACCCGAACGACGCCCGGAAGATCCTGGACAAGTCACTGACTGCGGCACGGGCCAGAGAGGCCGCCAAGAAGGCGCGGGACCTGGTGATCCGCAAGAGTGCTATGGAGGGCGGCTCACTTCCCGGCAAGCTCGCCGACTGCACCGAGAAGGACCCGGCGAGAAGCGAGCTGTTCATCGTCGAGGGCGAGTCGGCCGGCGGGTCGGCGAAGCAGGGGCGTGACCGCCAGTTCCAGGCCATCCTGCCGCTGCGAGGCAAGATCCTGAACGTCGAGAAGGCCCGGTTCGACCGGATGCTGGAGCACGAGGAGATCGCGGCCCTGATCACGGCACTCGGGGCCGGCCTGGGCGAGGACTACAACCCCGAACGGCTCCGATATCACCGGGTGATCATCATGACCGACGCCGACGTCGACGGCTCGCACATCCGGACCTTGCTGCTCACGTTCTTCTTCCGCAACATGCCCCGCCTGATCGGCGACGGCCAGCTCTACATCGGCCAGCCACCGCTGTACCGCGCCACGAAGGGCCGCTCCGAGGTCTGGCTGTACTCCGACGAGGAGCTCGACCGCTGGCAGGCTCAAAAGGTGTACGGCGACATCGAGGTCACCTCCTCGCGCAACGGCGACTTCTCGTTCAAGGGGCAGGCGCTGGGCGGCATCCTGTCGCCACTGCGTGAATACAGCGACGCCCTGACCACCCTGGACGCGCTGGGCGTACCCGCGGAAGTCGTGCGCAAGCTGCTGACCGACCCGGCCTTGAGGAACCTGGACTTCCGGCCGCCAGTGCAGGCCGCACTGTTCGAGCCGGAGGCGAACGGGACGGCGGAGACGAACGGCGCGGCAGCGGTGGAGCCGGAGGAGAAGACCTACGACGTCGACGGCTACACGCTGACCCGCCAGGTCTACGACCACCCGGCGCTCGCCAGGGCGCGCCGGCTGCACGGCAAGGTCGAGAAGCTGGTGAAGGCGGGCGAGCTGAAGATCGAGAAGCAGGACAAGGTCGTCGCCGACCACGTGAAGTGGAGCGAGCTCGACGCCGCCCTCGAGAAGCACGCCGACCGCTCCGGTGTGACGATCCAGCGCTACAAGGGACTCGGCGAGATGAACCCGGAGCAGCTGTGGGAGACCACTATGGACCCGGGGAAGCGGGTGTTGCTGCGGGTGACCGCAGAGGACGCGCTACGGGCAGACGAAATCTTCCGGACGCTGATGGGCGACGAGGTCGAGCCTCGGCGCGACTTCATCCGCACGCACGCCCTCGAGGTCCGCAACCTGGACGTCTAGGGTCGAACAGGGCCTCCCGGGGTGGAAAGCCCCGCCGGGACTGGCCGGGCGCCAGTGACGGCCTCCAGCAGCGCCTGGATGTAGCCCTGCGCGAAGACGCGGGAGCGGTATCCGCCCCAGTTGCCCGGGAAGTCGGCGTCTCCCTCGATGAGCGGACAGTGGTCGTCCATGAACACGCCGTCGTAGCCGGCGTGGTGGTAGGTGCGCATCGCCCGCAGCATGTCCACGTAGCCGGTGTTGATGAACTCCTCGTGGAACCTCGGGACGGTCCCGGACACGTTTCTGAAATGGACGTACAGCACCTTCTTCCGACGAGCGAAGTAGTCGATCATTTCGTAGATGTCCTCGCCCGCCATCTCCGAAAAGGTGCCCTGACAGAACTCAATGCCATTGCCGGGGCTGTCGACGATCGACGTCAGCCGCCTGAAGGCTGCGAAGCTGCCCAGCAGGCGCGGGATGCCGCCGAGCTCGGGTACCGGGGGATCGTCCGGGTGGATGCCCAGCCGGATCCCGGCCGCCTCCGCGACCGGTGTGATTGCCCTGATCCAGTACTCGAGGCAGGCCCACATGTTGTCCCGTGAGAGGTCGTATCTGGACAGGGCGCTACGGGCCGGGTCGGGTAGCGGCCGGATTGGCCCCTTCTTCGTGGAGGCGCTGTCCCACGCTGTCGCGTGTGCATCCCCGCGTATCCGGACGTTCTCCGAACGCCAGACTGACGCCGGCATCCAGTTGTAGCCGAGGATCGGGATGCCGGCCCGGCCCATGTCGGTGACCTCTGCCGCAAGCTCGTCGATCAGCCGGTCACGGCCCGGTCCGCCGAAGATCACGTCGTAATAGGCCGGATTGGACGCGAAGCCGTTTTCGCAGGCCGCGATCCGCAACCCGTGGGACTCCACTCGCTCCCGCAGCGCCAGATAGTCGGCGTAGGTGTTTCGGGCCTTGCCGTGCGGCCGGTCGGTGCCGGGGAGGACGCCGGCTCCGGGCCCGCTGTAAACGACGATGTTGCGCACGCCGAGCTGCTTCGAAGTCCTGAGCACCTCTTCGGTTGCGTTCCGGATCGCCCAGGCTGCCTGCATTGTCAGATTCTCCCTCGGAACCGGTGCGAGACGGGCTCAGCCCATCGGTGCAATCTGGCCGTCCGACGTTGCTTCCAGTAGCGCCTCGAAGTCGTAGCCCCTCCGGCGGAGCTCGTCACTCCCGCCCTGGTGGCGGTCGAGGACCGCAAGCACCTTCACGACCCGGCATCCAGCCGCCTCGGCGGCCTCGATCGCCTGGATCAGGTTGCCTCCGGTCGACACGGTGTCGTCGACCACGGCGACCGATGTGCCGGCCTTCAGGCCCCCTTCGATCAGCTGGCCGGTCCCGTGCTGCTTCGCCTGGCTGCGGACCAGGAATCCCCCGATTCCCTCGCCGCGCTGCCCGCTCAGCAGGACGACCCCGCCGACGATCGGGTCGGCGCCGAGCGTCGGCCCGCCGATCGCCTTCGCCCCGGCCTTGCGCACGCGTGGCAGGAAGGCCTCCGCGATCTCGTACAACCCTTCGGGATTCAACGACAGCAGCCGGCCGTCGAAGTAGTACCGGCTCTTCTTGCCCGACGATAGCGTGAAGTCGCCGAACTTGAGCGCTCCCAGCCTCGTCGCCAGCTCCAGGATCCGCTCAGCTCGCCCGTCCCGCTGTGCCCCGCTCATCGCTCTCCCCGTCCGACCGCCCGTCTGGTCACCCGCCGCCTGGTTGCCCGCTGGCCGGCCGACGGCTCCTTCGCCAATGGTAGCTGCGCCGCCTCCCCGTGCCGCGCCCCGTAGAGCCCGTGGGCCTCGATATACCGGGCGACGGCCCCGGGCACCATCGATTCGATCGACGCTCCATCGGCAACCCGACGCCTTACCTCGGTGGCGCTCACCGGGATCATCGGCCCTTCGACATACAGGGCGTCCTTCCCGGGGTGCCGCACGGGCAGCTCTTCCGGCCGCGTGCCGCCAGGCCTTCCGACGCACACGAGCGTCGCCAACTTCACGAGCCGGCGGGAGTCCTTCCACTCCGTCAGCGTGGGCAGCGATCCGCTGCCCACGATCAGAAACAGGTCAGCGCCCGGATTTGCCTGCTGCAGGTCCTCGAGTGTGTCGACGCTGTAGGCAGGGCCCGGTCGGACAGCGTCGACCATCGACAGCGCTGCCCACGGAAGGTCCCGTATCGCCAGCCTGACCATGGCGATACGGTCGTCGATCGCCGACGCCGGCGACACAGCCCGCAGCCTCGGACGAGCCGCGGGAACGAACAAGACGAGATCCAGACCAAACGCTTCTTGGACGGCCCTCGCGGCACCCAGATGCCCGACGTGGACGGGGTCGAATGTGCCGCCGAAGACGCCCAACCGTCGCTGCGCCTGCCGGGCACGCCGGGCTACTCCCACACGAGCTCCCTGATGCCGACCCGCACGGTCGAGCCGGCCGCGGCGCCCAGTCGATGGAGCTCCCTCTCGACGCCCATGCGCCGGAGCTGTTCGCGAAACTGGACGCGCGCCTTCCACAACGACAAATCGCTGCCGTTAGCGAGCCTGATGGCCCGGCGGTGGGTGATCCTGAACGCGTCGCCTTCGCGCTCGGCGCCGCCCCCGTCGGGGACCGGCCTGAGGCGGATGACCGGCAGCTCATCGTCCTCAGGCGGCCGCGCCCCCGGCTCACGGACGCCGCGTTCCCGACTTGCCGCCAAGGCGCGGTCCACAAGCTCGAACATCGCCGGGACGAGCCGGTCGAGGCCTTCGCGGGAAGCCGCCGATACGAACATCGGGGCGCCTCCGAGCTGGCGAGCGATTTCGGCCCTGCGCGTTGCGACCTCGGGGATGTCGATCTTGTTGACGACTACCAGCTGTGGCTTGCCGACCAGCTCGGGGTTGAACAACTCGAGCTCACGGTTCACGGTCGACACCGCGGCCGCCACATCTGGAAGCGATCCATCGACCAGGTGGATGAGGACCCTTGTCCGCTCGACGTGCCTCAGGAAGTCGTGGCCCAGGCCGGCCCCCGCGTGCGCGCCCTCGATGATTCCGGGGATATCGACCGCGACGAGACCGCGACGTTCCCACTCGACCACCCCGAGGACTGGTTCGAGCGTCGTGAACGGGTAGTCGGCCACCTTGGGCCGGGCCGCAGTCAGGGCCGCGATCAGGCTCGACTTCCCGGCGTTTGGCAGCCCGACGATGCCGACGTCGGCGAGCAGCTTCAACTCGAGCCGGAGGTCACGCGTCTCGCCTTCCTCACCGGCCTCTGCCAGAAGTGGCTCCTGGTTCGTCGGGCCGACAAACCTTGCATTGCCGGCGCCGCCACGTCCACCTCGTGCAATGGCTACTGAACTGCCGGACGTGTCCAGGTCGGCCAGGAGCAGGCCATGTTCTGGTTCGCTGCCGCTCTGGTACACGACCGTGCCGACAGGCACCGGGACAACCACGTCGGGGCCGTCCCGGCCGTGCTTCTTGTCGCTTCCGCCCCGGCCTCCATCCGTTGCCTTGATACGACGCTTGTAGCGGAACGGCACCAGCGTGTTGAGAGCGCCATCAGCTACCAGGACGACGTTTCCGCCATGTCCTCCATCGCCTCCGGAAGGTCCACCCTTCGGCAGGAACTTCTCCCGATGGAATGTCACGAGTCCATCGCCACCTCGTCCTCCGGTGACGTTGATGCTGACTCGGTCAATGAAGGGCGGCATAGTCGAGACAGCTCAGGAAATTAGAAACCGGTAGCAGTATTCATAAGGCCGTGGAATGAGGGAAGCCGAGGTATCGCGGCCGGGTACCTGGTCGGCTTTGGGATTGTATCTGGAGCGTAGCACAAGGAGCACCGCTGTCCGGTCGTGGACAAGCTGGCGAACTCCTCGGGAGACTCGCGTCGACGATGAGGCGGCCGGTGCCCTGACTGAAAACCCAATGCCCACGCTTACCCCCAGACGGAATCCGTTATGCACAGGCAGCCCCGAAGTTATCCACATCCCAGGGTCGTTTGCCCGGTATAGGGAGGGGTTTCCTGACCTGGAGGGACGGGTACGACGCGCAGCGCCAGACGCGAGGGGTGCTACTGGGACCGGCGGTTTCCGATCACCTGCCGGATCACCGTCAGCTCCTGCCGTAGGCCGGGGTCGGCCTCTAGCTGCTCCTCCATGTGCTTCTGCGCGTAGAGCACCGTGGAATGGTCCTTCCCGCCGAGCGTGAGCCCTACCCGCGTCGACGACAGCTGGCTCTCTTCCCGTAGCAGGTACATGGCCACGCGGCGGGCGAGAGCAGTGTGTTTGTCACGTCGTCGGCCGACGATTTCACCCGACTCGATCCCGAAGTGCTCGGCTACGGCCTCCAGCACCACGCCCGGCTTGACCGGCTGCCGATTGCTGCTGGCGAACAGGTCGGCCACCGCGGTCGTCGCAAGCTCGGGCGTGATCGGTGATCGCGTCAGCTGGGCGTATGCGACGATCCGGTTGAGCGATCCCTCGAGCTCCCGGATGTTCATGAGGGCCTTCCTGGCGAGCAGGTCGAGCACGGCCCCCGACAGGGTGACACCAAGGGCGTCGGCCTTGGCGCGCAGGATCGCCATTCGCAGCTCGTAGTTGGGCGGCTGGATGTCGGCGACGAGGCCGCCGCCAAAGCGGGACTTGATGCGCTCCTCCAGCAGCGACTTGTGTGCCGGCTCGTCGCCACTCGCCACGATCTGCTTGCCGAGCATGTGCAGCTCGTTGAAGGTATGGAAGAAGCCTTCCTGCGTCTGCTCCTTGCCGGCGATGAACTGGATGTCGTCGATCAGCAGGGCATCGGCGCTCCGGTACCGGTCGCGGAAACGCTCGGCGGTCCCGTCCCGGATGGCTTTGATGTACTCGTTCGTGTAGCGCTCGCTCGATACGTAAATGACCGACAGCCCGCGTGCGATGAGCTGGTGGGCGATCGCGTGTAGCAGGTGCGTCTTGCCGAGACCGACCTTGGAATAGATGTATAGAGGGTTGTAGATTCGACCAGGCTGGCCTGCGACCGCCATAGCTGCGGCGTGGGCAAGCTCGTTCGAGGGGCCCACGACGAACGCGTCGAATGTGAACCGGGGGTTCAAGCGGAGCGGATAGCCTTCCGAGTAGTCGGAATCGGCAGCTCGCGGCTGGGCAGGCGCCTGTCCGGGCTCCGGCGATGGCGCGTTGGTTCTATCTGCCGCCGTATCGGCACTGGAATCCCCGGCCGCCCCGGCACGCGCCTCGGGAGAGAGCACCTGGAACGACACGCGGACGGGCCTTCCGGCGACTCGTTCCACTGCACGTCCAACGGTGCTCGCCAGGCGTTTCTCGAGCATCGCCGCCGCGAACGCGCTGGTCGTACCTATGCTGAGACAGTCATCCTCGAAGCTGACCGCCTTCGTTTCCTTGAGCCAAGTCTCGAAGTTGGGCTTCGGGATCTCGACCTGCAGGAACCCCAGGGCGGCGGACCAGATCGTTGCAGCCTCTGTGTTATTCAGGGGGGCGCTCCCGAAAACCGACAAAACGACACCCGTGCCCGAGTGTGCCTCGAACGTCGAATCCAACCTGGGACGTATAGATCAGGGCCGGAGGCCCGGAGGCTCACCGCTGTTTTGCTAGAAACGGACGCTGCGTTGGGGTTGGCGGTCTCCCCGGCGCTTCGACCGCCGGCCGGGACTCGGGGGGAGACTGCTGTGACCTACCCGCCAGAATCGCGGCCGAGAGGTACCTTAACATGCCTCACGCTAGGAATTGCAACCCCCCTCCACATCTGTTCATTTCATGTGCATTCCGTGGGTTGGCGTGTGACCTTGTGAACAAGGTCACTATCGTATCTGGAGCAGCTTGCGGATAATCTTCTTCGGATCGCCACGCGAAGCAGTCCCCGCGCTGCGCGCTCTGGTTGACGCGGGACACGAGGTCGTGGCCGTCTACACGAGGCCCGATGCCGTGGCCGGGCGCTCAAAGCTGCCCGAAGCTACGCCGGTGAAGGCAGAGGCGCTCCGTCTGGGCCTGCGCGTCGAGACTCCGGGCTCGCTGCGCGGGCCCGAAGCTGGTGCACAGCTGACGCGGCTCGACGCGAGGGCGTTTGTCGTCGCCTCCTACGGCCGTCTCCTCCCACCCGCGGTCCTGGCTTTGCCGCAGCTTGGCGCGCTCAACATCCATCCGTCGCTGCTCCCCCGCCACCGCGGACCGAGTCCCGTAGCTACCGCAATCTTGAACGGGGACCCTGTGACAGGTGTGTCGATCATGCTGCTGGACGAGGGCATGGACACCGGGCCCGTATTGGCGCAAAGCGAACCTGTTCCGATCGGGCGCAACGACACGTCGGCCACACTCACTGCAGAGCTGTTCGAGATAGGAGCGGCGTTGTTGGTACGGACACTCAGCAGGTGGGAACGCAAGGAAATCTCTCCCGTACCGCAGGATGCGTCGCGGGCGACCACGACACGCCTGCTGGAACGCGGTGACGGTCTCATCGACTGGGGGCGCGACGCCAGCTACATCGAACGCATGACACGCGCCTACCACCCGTGGCCCGGCACGTTCACGAGGTGGGACGGCCGGACTCTGAAGGTGATCGAGGCCGAGACGGCCGAATCTGAACGGGTTGGCGATGCCGGGGTTCAAGCCTCGCGCCGTCCAGGCAGGGTGACACAGACACGCGGCGGCTTTGAGGTCACATGCGGGACCGGTGTGCTCGTGGTGAAGCGGGTCCAGCTCGAGGGACGTACCGCCGTCGGCGCCGCCGAGTTCGTGCGCGGCTATCCAGCGATCGGTGGCGCGATCCTGAATTGACTGGGCGTTCGATGGCGCGTAGCCTTGACGGCAGTCAAACGCTGCGACGGAGACGAGTAGGCCGGTCCTGCCCGTCAAGCGAGCCCCGTTCGGTGGAAGGGGGCACAGGCAAACGGCCGAACATCACTCCGTAGCTGCCCGCCGAACGTCCGTCCGGCCAGGTCCTCGAGGATCCCCGGCGGGCCACTAGACCGGGCCGGTCAGCCCCCGTTAGCGGGCTGCGTCCCCCATATGCAAGGGGGCCGGTCGAGGGCCCGTTCGATACGACCGAACGGGAAGCGGGGTGGTACCGCGGGCTGAGGCCCGTCCCTTCAAGGGGCGGGCCTTGTTGTTTTGTGCGGCTCTCGGTCCGGGTACGGTGAGTGAGGCCAGGCGAGATGAGCGATCCGAGATTTCTGCCGGTGTCATCCAGCAACGACTTCGTCGCCATGGAGGAGCGGGTCCTCGAATGGTGGAAGGAGCGGGGCACGATCGGGCGCTACCTGGCCCGTAACGAACGCTCGGCCCGCAGGAAGTCGTTCATTGACGGCCCCATCACCGCGAACAACCCGATGGGCGTGCACCACGCCTGGGGCCGGACCTACAAGGACCTCTTCCTTCGCTTCTTCACCATGCAGGGGTACCGGCAGCGCTATCAGAACGGGTTCGACGGCCAGGGGCTGTGGGTCGAGGTCAACGTCGAGAAGGACCTCGGCTTCTCATCGAAGCGCGACATCGAGGCCTACGGAATCGACCGCTTCGTCGAGCTGTGCAAGGAACGGGTGCGGAAGTACTCCGACATCATGACCCGGCAGTCGATGCGGCTGGGCTACTGGATGGACTGGGACAACTCGTACCACACGATGTCGGACGAGAACAACTACATGATCTGGCACTTCCTGAAGGTGTGCCACGAGCGCGGCTGGCTGTACGAGGGCACCGACGTGATGCCGTGGTGCATCCGGTGCGGCACCGGCCTGTCCAACATGGAGATCGCCACCGAGGGCTACAAGGAGATCGTGCACCCGGGCCTGTTCGTGAAGTTTCCGCTCCTCGGCGACAGCCACGCAGGCGAGTCGCTGCTCGTGTGGACGACTACGCCATGGACGCTGGCCGCCAACGTGGCAGCGGCCGTGAATCCGGGCCACGCGTACGTCAAAGTGCGGCAGGGTACTGACGTCCTGTACCTGGGCAAGGCGAGGCTGTCCGTCCTGACGGGCAAGGCCGAGGTACTTGAGGAGATGCCAGGTCGGGAGTTAGCGGGCCTCAAGTACCGCGGCCCGTTCGACGAGCTGCCGGCCCAGAAGGGCGTGGAGCACCGGGTGCTCCTGTGGGACGAGGTCGGAGAAGAGGAGGGGACCGGGATCGTGCACGTCGCCCCCGGGGCCGGCGCCGAGGACTTCGCCCTCGGGAAGCGGGCAGGCCTCGCCGTCATCGCGCCCCTCGACGAGTTCGGGAACTACGTCCCCGGGTTCGCCTTCCTCGACGGCACGAACGTGATGGACTCGCGCGACGCCATCGTGGCGAGCCTGCGGGACAAAGGCCTCTACTACAAGCTCGAGCGCTACCCGCATCGCTATCCGGTGTGCTGGCGCTGCGACACGGAGCTCGTCTTCCGCCTGGTCGACGAGTGGTTCATCTCCATGGACGAACTACGGCCCCTCATGATGGAGGTCACGAAGCAGATCAGGTGGGTGCCTGAGTTCGGGCTCGACCGCGAGCTCGACTGGCTGCGCAACATGCGCGACTGGATGATCTCCAAGAAGCGCTATTACGGCCTGGCACTACCCATCTACAAATGTGGGTCGTGCCGGCACGTCCAGGTGATCGGGAGCAGGGCGGAGCTTCGAGAGCGTGCCACCCTGGGCTGGGAGGAGTTCGAGGGTCACTCCCCCCACCGGCCCTGGGTCGACGGTGTGCAGATCCGCTGCGCGAAGTGCGGACAGGACGTAACGCGGATACCGGACGTGGGTAACCCGTGGCTTGACGCCGGCATCGTGCCGTTCTCGACGATCAAGTACGCGGGCGATCGCGCATTCTGGGAGGAATGGTTCCCGGCCGACTGGATATCGGAGAGCTTTCCGGGCCAGTTCCGCAACTGGTTCTATTCGCTGCTCGCCATGGGTACGGCGCTCGTTGACCGGCCGCCCTTCCTCGCGTGCTTCAGCTACGCCCTGGTGCGAGACGAACACGGCGAGGAGATGCACAAGTCGAAGGGCAACGCCATCTGGTTCGACGACGCGGCGGCCAAGATGGGCGTCGACACCATGCGCTGGCTGTACGTGCGCCAGGACCCGGCGTCCAACCTGAATTTTGGCTACGGTCCCGGCGACGAGGTGCGTCGCCAGTTCCTGATCCCGCTCTGGAACGTGTACTCGTTCTTCGTCACGTACGCGAATCTGGATGGCTGGGTGCCCGGTCGAGAACCGCCCTCCGGCACGCTCTCCGAGCTTGACCGCTGGCTGCTCTCGGAGCTGAACCTGGTGACGGGAACCGTGACGAAGGCGCTGGAAGGCTGGCACCCCGACGAGGCCGCCCATTCGCTGGAGGAGTTCGTCGACGGCCTCTCGAACTGGTACGTGCGGAGGTCCCGCCGGCGGTTCTGGAAGAGCGATGACGACTCCGACAAGGCCGCTGCGTACTGGACGCTGCACACCGCTCTCGTCAAATTGACCCGGCTAATGGCCCCGTTCACGCCGTTCGTGGCCGAGGAGATGTATCAGAACCTGGTCAGGCGTACCGACTCCGAAGCCCCCGACAGCGTGCACCTGTGCGACTGGCCGGGGGTCGATCAGGCCAGGGTCGACGTGGAGCTATCGGCCGCGATCGGGATGGCCAGGAAGCTGGCGAGCCTGGCGAGGTCCGCGAGGTCGTCGGCGCGGTTGAAGGTGCGCCAGCCGCTGGCGGAGCTGGTCGTCGATATCCGCGACGAGGCAGACCGGGCACGGCTGCAACGTATCGCCGAACAGCTGAAGGACGAGCTCAACGTCAAGGCAGTACGCGACGCCCGTGAGGTGGGAGGCCTGCTTCGCTATGTCGTGCGGCCGAACTTGCGTCTGCTGGGACCGAAGTACGGCAAGGCGCTCGGCCGGATTCGTTCCGGCCTCGAGGCAATCGAGCCTGCGGTGATCGCCGCCGCGGCCGAGGCCGGACGGGCCGTCAGGGTGGCGGGGGAGTTCGACCTCATGCCAGAGGAGGTGCTCGTTGACCGGATCGCGACTGCGGGCTATTCGACCGCTTCCGGCGACGGGTACGTGGTCGGTGTCAGTCTCAAGCTCACACCGGAGCTTCGGGACGAAGGAGTGGCACGCGAGGTCGTTCACCTAATCCAGAACCTGCGGAAGGACTCCGGGCTGGAGATCGCCGATCGCATCGAGTTGTTCGTGGCGGGACCTGCAGTAGTAACCGATGCCGTTCGCGCCAATGAGGCCTACGTGCGAGAGGAGGTGCTGGCCGACCGCCTGACGTTCGCACCGGCGCCATCCGGCGTCGGGGTCGCGTCTGAACAGATCGACGGAAGCGATGTGACGATCGGCGTCCGGCGCACATAAAAGCCTTGGCTCCGCGTAATCGCGGTTGCCGTGGCAACGTTCGCAGTCGGAGCGATCTGGTACGCGCCACCTGTGTTCGGCAAACCCGTGCTCAGGAACATCACACGACAGTCCCCAGCGCGCTAAGATTCGCGATCGCAGCCGCGACGGGCTTCGCCCGGTTGCGATTCGGAGGTGGTGGGCATGGGGGGATCACCGGCTGGCCGGCGATTCGACATCAGGGTCCCATTCCCGTGGCTTGCTGCTGTGGCGGCCATCCCGGTCGTAGCCGCAGTTGCCTGCGGTGGTAGCGCCCCGGCGCAGGTCGTAGAGGCGACGGCTGCCACGTCGGCGGGCGCGACCGAAGCGGTCCCGTCCGCGATCACGCGTCCTGCGTCCAGCTTCACCGTCGACGCGCTCGTAGCCGCCGGGTGGAAACGTTCCAAGGAGCTGGACGCGTCGCTCTTGCCGGGCTCGACAGGGGCCTGGTACGGATTCTTCGACCGGAGCGACATCGAAGTTCGTGTGTATCCAGACCACCAGACCGCGACTGGCGCTGGCGTGGCTGCGGCGCTCGAGGCCCTCGGCCGCTCGCCGAACTCCAACATCCGTGGCGGCGTCATCACGTCCCTTGGCAACCGCACCCAGTACCACGCATATGTTGTTGCAGGTAATCTCGTGCTTCTGTGCGAGAAGGACACTGACGCCTGCCTTCGGCTCATCCAGCAGGTCCCGTAGCCGCCGGGAGCGACGGCAGCCCGTATGCCGCGTTCGAGCCCGTCCGTTCGTGTACATCGCTCGCCGTAGCGAGGTACCTGGTCCAGAACCTGCGGAAGGACTCCGGGCTGGAGATCGCCGATCACATCGAGTTGTTCGTGGCGGGACCTGCAGTAGTAACCGACGCCGTCCGCGCCAACGAGGCCTACGTGCGCGAGGAGGTTTTGGCCGAGCGTGTGACGTTCGCACCGGCGTGATCCGGCGTCGGGGTCGCGTCTGAACAGACCGACGGAAGCGATGTGACGATCGGCGTCCGGCACGCCTGAACCTGAAGGGGTGCAAAGCGCTAGGCGGCTGCCATCAGGGCTGGGAGCTGGCTTCAGTAGCTGCTAGGCTGTCCGCGCAGAGCATGCCGCGTATCAACGAAGTCCAGCTGCCATTGAGGCTGTCCCCTAACGTCGCCGGGCTGGGCAGCGGCGCCGCCAACAGACTCGCGGCCTCCGACGCTCCGTTCCACAATTGGTACAGGTTCGTCCTGTCTTACCCGTCCCACCTGGTCCGCCAATACCTGGAACAATTCGAAGTAACCCGGAGCGGTGTAGTCCTCGACCCGTTCTGCGGGACCGGGACCACACTGGTCGAATGTTCCAAACTCGAGATCGCGAGCATCGGGATCGAATCACACCCGATGTCGCACTTTGCGGCCAGGGTGAAAACGAACTGGGACGTCAATCCAGACGCCGTCATGAACACGGCGCTGCAGGTGCGGCGCGAGGTTCAGGCCGAATTCCGTTCACAGGGCCTTCCCGGGCTCCAGAAGTCGGTCGCGCAAGGGTTGCCGTTGCGGACACTTCCCGCGGAGCAGCACGAATTGCTCATCGCCGGCTCGATCGATCCACTGCCACTCCACCGAACCCTGGTCCTCCGGGATCGAATCGACCGGCTCCCTGATGAATCTGTTCGGGATGTCCTGATGCTGGCTCTCGCATCCGTGCTGCCAACGGAGATCGGGAATCTGCACTTTGGCCCGGAGGTCGGCGTCAGGGGCCACAAGATGGACGTCGATGTCTGCGGTGAATGGATGGACCGCGTTGAGCAGTTCGCGGCGGACCTCACGACAGTAACCGCTAAGGACCTACCCCGGGCGACGGTCCTGAGAGCCGATTCGAGGTTCCTGCCCACAGAACTGGCCCCGGCCAGTGTCGACGCCGTCATCACGTCGCCGCCGTACCCGAACGAAAAGGACTACACGAGGACCACCCGGCTTGAATCGGTCGTTCTCGGCTTCGTAACGGACAAGGAACAGTTACGGGCCGTGAAGAAAGGACTGGTCCGCTCGAACACCCGGGGCGTCTACAGGTCAGACGACGACGCGGAATTCGTGCCGGAGGGACTCGTCGAACTGGATAAGATCACCGAGGAGATCGAGCGTCGCCGGGTGGCGATGGGCAAGACATCCGGGTTCGAGCGCATGTACCCGCGCGTCACACGACATTATTTCGGTGGAATGGCGAGGCACCTCGCAAGCATGAGGCCAGTGTTGCGCCAGGGGGCAAGGCTGGCCTACGTAGTTGGCGACCAGGCCTCGTACCTCCAGGTCATGATCAGGACCGGCCATCTGTTGGCCTCGATTGCCGGTCACCTGGGCTACACGGTGGAGCGCATCGACCTGTTCAGAACCCGCAAAGCGACCGCGACCGGGGCGGATCTGCGGGAAGAGGTCGTCGTCATGAGCTGGCGCGGCTAGGAAAAGCCTCTTGCCTCGTCCGCACCGCTACGACCGAATTATCGAGAAGGTCTTCGGCGACCGATTTCGAACAGGCGATGAACGCGTTGACTTTTCGAGGGGCGAGCTTGAATCCGGAGCCCGGGCCCTCTCGATCCCGGTCCCAAAGAACCTCGGTGACATCCTGTAAACGTACCGCTATCGCCGCGCTCTGCCTGCAACCATCAGCCAGCAGGCACCCCCTGGCAAACAGTGGGTAATCATGCCTGCGGGCATCGCCAGATATGCGTTCTGGGCGACCGCGTTCACGACGATCCAACCGAATCCGCAGCTTGCGGAAACGAAGGTACCGGATGCTACACCAGGGCTCATCGAGCAGCACCGCCTGTCAGACGAACAGGCGCTCCTGGCGCGCGTCCGCTATAACCGGCTGGTTGACATCTTCACGGGCGTCGCATGTTATTCGCTGCAGAACCACCTGCGAACGACGGTCGAAGGCTTGGGACAGATAGAGACTGACGAGATCTATGTCGGCGTCGACCGTTTCGGGGCTCAGTACGTGTTCCCGGTTCAGGCGAAGGGTGGGAACGACCGGTTGAGTGTCGTTCAGATAGCCCAGGACCTTGAGATGGCGGCGAGCAAGTTCCCCGCTCTGATCGCCAGACCCTTAGCCGCGCAGTTCCTGGAGGAGGATCTGATCGTCTTGTACGAGCTCGAGCGCGAGGGCGTGGACGTACGCGTTCGACGGGAAGAACACTACCGACTCGTCCCACCAACGGAGATTGCAGACTCGGATCTGGCGAAGTACCGCACCAGGGTTCCGAAGTAGGCAGTAGGCTCCGGATTAAGGCACGACCTCGATCGTGCCGGGCTCGCCAGCCAGCACCTCGCCGATCACCGCGGCCACCCGAACGCCGCGTTCGCGGAGAGCGGCAAGAAGGCGGGGCAGCTTTCCGGGTTCGACCGCGATCAGCAGGCCGCCGGAGGTCTGCGCGTCTGACAGGAGCACCTGGTCGGCCTTGCTGAACGAGGAGGTCCATCGCACCGAGCCTGCGACCGCTTCGATGTTGCGGTGGGTGCCCCCCGGCGCAACGCCGGCCTCGATCAGCGCAAGAGCGCCGGGTAGCACAGGCACGGCTGAGCGCGAGATACGGGCCGAGACCTTACTTGCAGAGACCATCGTCCTGAGATGGCCGAGCAGGCCGAATCCCGTGACGTCCGTCGCCGCGTTGACTCCGACCGAGATCATCGCCTCGGACGCGTGGCGATTGAGCGTCGTCATCGACTCCACCGCCCCCTGAAGAACGGCAGCGTCGACTGCCCCGTTCTTCCCGGCGGTCGTGATCACGCCCGTACCGAGTGCCTTCGTCAAGACCAGCCGGTCGCCTAGCCTCGCCCCGGAGTTGGGGACGTATGCGTTCGGCCGGACGACCCCGGTCACGGCGAGGCCATACTTCGGCTCGTCGTCGTCGACCGAGTGCCCGCCCACGATCCGCACCCCCGCCTCGGCGGCCTTCTGCGCACCGCCCGCCAGGATCTCGCCCAGGACGTCCATCGGGAGGCTGCGCGGGAACGCCACGATGTTCAGCGCAGTGATCGGCCGGCCGCCCATCGCGTAGACATCGCTCAGGGCGTTGGCGGCAGCAATCTCACCGTACTGGAACGGGTCGTCGACGATGGGCGCGAAGAAGTCGACCGTCAGCACGAGCGCGATGTCGTCGTTCAGCCGGTAGATCGCGGCGTCGCTCGAACCTTCGAAGCCGACCAGCACGTTGGGGTCGCCGACGGGTATGTGGGGCAGGCGGCGCAGGACCTGCGCCAGCTCAGTCTGGCTGAGCTTGCCCGCTCAACCCGCGCAGGACGCCAGCGTCGTCAGACGGACCGACTTGTTCGTCACCGGCTAAATGTAACCTAAGCACATCTGCGGACAGGGAGGGTTGTTTCGAGCTTGAGCAAACTACCGGGCGCGGAGCTGTTCCCGATCACCGCACGCGTGAACGCCGAGCGGCACCTCGAGATCGGCGGGTGCGATGCCGTCGACCTGGCCACCGAGCACGGGACCCCGCTGTACGTGTACGACGAGGCAACCGTGCGCGCGATGTGCAGGGCGTTCAAAGGAGCGTTCAGCGACCTCTATCCGAAGGTCCATGTCGCCTATTCGTCGAAGGC
>Ga0233425_10002858_pt1 | contig 32799 bp, 32 predicted proteins | sample Watercolumn_Towu_2_FD_181712 | JGI IMG/M metagenome (GOLD analysis project Ga0233425, IMG submission 181712) | Freshwater microbial communities from Lake Towuti, South Sulawesi, Indonesia - Watercolumn_Towuti2014_140_MG | ecosystem: Environmental > Aquatic > Freshwater > Lake | place... | reverse complement strand
TTTAGAATTTTATCATCAATTCATTTTATCGCTTTAAATCTTCGGATAAAATTTTCATTTCTTCCATCAAGGAAAGAATGCGTTCTTCATTAACGCCAGAATTATTCTTTTCTAACAAATAAATCTCTCTTTCGATTTTTCTCATTCTGTTTAAAATATTATTTTTTTTCAACCCTTGAACAATTCCGACTATTTCATTTTTTATCTCTATTTCGGAATTAAATTGCCCAAACTCTTTATCAATCAAAAGAACCAGTCTGTCTAAAGCATTCAACTGGTTTTGAATTTCATTTCTGTTTTTTATTTCTGGGTCATTATTCAGCCAATTCTTAAATTGATTAAAATCAAAATTAGAACCGTTATCTAGTTCGCTAACAAGAATATTATTAATATAATTATAATAAAAAATTATTTTTTTGTAAAGATTCTTGTTGGTTTCTCCGATAATTTGCTCTAATTGAATATTATTTAACGAATATTCAATAAAAAATGGATAATTTAGCAAAAAAGACAACAAAATTTCACTAAGGTACTCTTCTCGGCTCAACTGATTATTTTTCTTTTCAACATGTTTTTCAGAATTAACAGTCGGTGTTTTTTTAGTAGAGTTTTTTGCATAAAAATTTAACATTTCGCGTACGGATTCTTCGTTGCGATTAATGATTTGACTAAACTTAGAAATCCAAAAATCTTGCTCAATCTTATTGTTCAACATCAAAATAATTGGAAAAATTTTATTAGCCGCTATGCCCATATCACGAACATCGGTGGGATTTAAATTGCTAAAAATTTTTTCCAAATAATAATCCATCATATACTTTGCTCGATCGACTGCCGATTTCCACTCGGTAGGATTTTCTCGAATGCACTCATCCGGATCTTTACCTTTAGGAACCTCTATTACCTTAATACTCATGCCTGCTTGCAACGCCTCTTTAATCCCCCGCTCAGCCGCTGCCACGCCCGCAGTATCAACATCAAATGCCAATGAAATATTATTAGTAAATCTTTTTATGAGCTTTATTTGTTCTTGCGTTAGCGCTGTCCCGGAAGAGGCAACAACATTTCTAAATCCATTTTGATGAGCCGTAATGACATCCATTTGCCCTTCGACGATAATTGCCAAATCAGAATTTTTAATACTCACCTTGGACTTATCCAATCCAAAAAGAATTTTGCTTTTATCATAAACCAGAGTTTGGGGACTATTGATATATTTTCCCATTACCTCGCCTTGCTCTTTTTCTGGAGAAATTCTAGCGGAAAAACCAACGGTGTTGGCATTAACGTCGTTAATGGGAAACATAATGCGACCACGAAATCTATTATAAAATCTAGAGGTGCCTTCTTTGCTAATACTCATTCCTGACAAAAATATTTCTTTATCGTTATATCCGCGTTCTTTGAGAATTTTAATTAAATCATCCCAGGAATCCGGACTATATCCAATTTGCCACTCCTCGATAACCTCATCCGTTAATCCCCTTTTGATCAAATACTTTCTCGCGCTTTCAGCCACCCTGCTGTCGGTTAAAACTTTGTGATAATATTTTCGTGATAATTCCAATATCTGCAAAACGCGAATTCTTTGAGAAGAATTTTTGGCATCTTGTTTTTGTAAAACCACTCCCGCCTTGGGAGCAAGAAGTTTTAAGGCATCAACAAAACTAATACCTTCGTACTCTTGAATAAATGAAAAAATATCACCCCCTTTGCCACATCCAAAACAATGCCAAATTTGCTTCTCAGGACTCACCATAAGAGAAGGTGTTTTTTCATTATGAAATGGGCAGCGCGCTTTAAAATTAGACCCAGCCTGGTGAAGCTGAATATAATCACGAAGCACATCCACAATATCCAGTCTTGATTTTATTTCTTCCGAGGGTTGCATATTAAAATTTTAACTTATTATTTTTATAATTATTCCAATGGGCTTTTTATGTTTTTCCGGGCCGGATTCGTTACTTTGGTATAAATCTGTGTTGTTCTAATGTTAGCATGTCCTAATAATTCTTGTATATACCTGATATCAATCCCGTTTTCCAGTAAATGCGTGGCGAAACTATGCCGCAAAGAATGAAAAGTAGCATCTTTTTTAATGCCCGCTGCCTTCAGCCCTCTTTCAAAAACAATCTGTGCCGTCCGTTCGGTTAATTTTCCGCCCATTTGACTAACGAATACATATTCGTTTATACCCCTACCAGTAATTAAATTGGCAATATTAATTTTAAATTTTTCCGGAAAAATAGTAATCCGATCCTTGTCACCTTTCGCTCCCTTGATATGAATAATCAACTCATTAATATCAAGATCTTTAATTTTTAAATTTATCACCTCGCTCACACGCAAGCCACAACCATAAGCCAGTGCAATTATCATCTTATGCTTTTGGTTAGAAATTTTACCAATAATCCTTTCGATTTCTTGACGTGACAACACAACTGGGAGCTTAGAAGTAGTTTTAGCGAATTTAATATCGATATCAATTTTAGACTTACAAACTTCACGATAAAAATATTTAATCGCCTGTAAATATAAATTTATTGTCTGTGAAGATAATTCCCTGTCTTGTTTTTTAAGTAAGTACTTTTTAATCAAATCAATATCTGGCTCCTTTTTGACTATCTCAATATAACTAAAATAATCCCGTAAGCAACCAAGGTAGCTTTTAATGGTTTTTTTACTAAAATTACGCAACCTTAGTTCATCTTCAATTTTCTCCATTAACCCTTGTACGTTCATAAAAATTTTGCTAATATAAAAACATATAAAGCATTGCTTTTGATATACCAATATCATATCAAAATTTCGCATATAGCACAAATACAATAATCATAAGCGAAACAAGTTTCGTATATAAACGAGTTATGTGAAATAAAATTCTTTTTCTTTTTTAAATTTGCTTTTTTAGAATAAGGAAAAATAAGTTGTTTTATTTTTTAAGAGGGGTTTCAAGGTGTCTTTTTTGCTTCTTGGGTCGCAAAAAAGACGATTTTATTTTTATCAAATTTAATGCTAAAATACAGACATAACATAAATTTTATGGAATTGGATAATTTTCAAAAAAGTTTACTAAAACACTCAGAAGATTTTCGAAAAATCTTAGCGACCCCTTCCGGTGATTGGTCAGTTAAGGGGTTTATTGACATTGCGAAAAATATTTACACTATCTCCGTTGACACAAAAGTAGTTTCAAAAATCATCGAATTAATGATGTTTCCTGTTTTGCAAAAATTTGCAAAAGAAAATGGGTATGAGATGGTTTTGAGTTCAGAGCAAAATCACTATCCAGATGTTACTTTCATAACAAAAGATAAACAAAAAATTGCGCTGGATTTAAAAAGCACCTACAGAAAAGAAAATGGCGATGTATCAGGATTTACACTTGGGGCATTTACTGGATATTTCAGATTCAGGGATTCAAATAAAAACATTACATTCCCGTACAAAGAATACAGCAAGCATTACATTCTCGGAGTGATTTATACCAAACAAGAAGAACTCATCGATGAAAATCGTGTTTACACAATAGACGACCTTGAAGATATATTATCAGTGGTGAAAGATTTTGATTTTATTGTTCAAGAAAAATATAGAATTGCGAAAGACCGTCCTGGAAGTGGAAATACAAAAAATATTGGTTCCTGTGTTAAGATTTCCGAACTTAGAGATGGTATTGGTCCATTTTCAAAATTGGGCGTAAAAGTGTTTGATGATTTTTGGATAAATTACATGACGGCGGAAATGTCGAGAAGTGCAAAATTGAGAAAACCGCCATATACGAATCTAAAAGAATATTTGAAATATAGAAATATCAAAAATGTATAGCGTGATTGCAAAAACCAAACAGCAACAATCAAAACTATTTGATGATTTGCCAGCCACAAAAGCTGGGATTTTACCGTCTACGCGCTATCAAGGAAGTAAATACAAAATTCTAAAATGGATTGATTATTATACAAAAGATTTAGAATTTAATTCGGTTCTCGATGCTTTTGGTGGTACAGGTTGCGTTGGATATATGTATAAAAAAAATGGCAAGCTAGTCTATTATAATGATTCTCTAAAATTTAATCATTATGTCGGACTTGCTCTAGTAGAAAATTCAAAAATAATTCTTGAAGATAGCGACCTTGATTTCATTCTCAAAAAACACAAAGACATAAAATATCCAACTTTTATTTATGACACTTTCCACGATATTTATTTCACAGACGAGGAAAATAAATGGCTTGATTTTGTAATAACAAATATCAGGCAAATACAAGATAAATATAAACAGGCATTGGCTTACTATGCCTTGTTTCAATCATGCATAATTAAGCGCCCATATAATCTTTTTCATAGAAAAAATTTATATATTAGAACTGCTGAAGTGGAAAGAAGTTTCGGCAATAAAAAAACATGGGACACTCCATTTGAGGAGCATTTCAGAAAATTTGTAGAAGAAGGAAATAACGCTGTTTTTGATAATGATAAAAAAAACAAAGCTTTTCATTCGGATATTTTTGACTCAAATATCAACGCAGATCTTATTTATATAGATACTCCTTACATTTCAGTAAAAGGAGTGGGTGTTAACTATTTTGATTTCTATCATTTTTTAGACGGAATTGTTTATTATGACAAATGGGCTGAAATGATTGATGAAAAATCGAAACACAAGAAGATTAAAAATGGCAAAAACGAATGGTGCAATAAAGGAGAAATACATCAAGCTTTTGAAAGATTATTTGAAAAATTCAAAAATTCAATTTTGGTGGTATCATATCGAGATGACGGCACACCAACCATAGATGAGTTAGTTAAAATGCTAAAAAAATATAAAAAATCCATAGAGGTAAAGAAGTTAGAATATAAATATGTTTTGAGTAGTGGAACATCCAAGGAAGTTTTAATAATTGCGAAATAATTTTACAAATTATGAACAAACAAAATCTTACAAAAAAAGATATTTCTGAAACTTTCAAAAAAATCAAAAAACAAGAATCAGAAATGCAGAAATATTGCGGTTTTCCATATGATAAAGAAAATAATCATTTTTCATTAGACCAAAAGGATGTTTGGATAGTTTCTGATTCATCAACTTCTTTTGCCAATTTTAACCATCAAAACTATGCCTAATTGGAAAGATATATTAGACGAATTAAGAGAACAAGGAAGTACTCACGATATTATTAGAAGAAAATATCTTCTTAAACTTCATGAGTTAACTGGTAGAAATGTAATTGCTTATTATAGTGGTTTTTTGCAAAAGAAAATCCGCGAACTCCAAGGTGAACTTGGAATTAACGATAATGACAAAAACGGATTCATGACCACTATTCACAAATTAGATTCCTCAAAAGGTCTTGATTTGATTTTGCATACTCCTGGAGGCGAGGTTGCCGCAACGGAATCAATTATTGATTATCTCACTAAAAAATTTGATGACATTCGCGTTATCGTGCCTCAGCTTGCTATGTCCGGAGGCACAATGATTGCTTGTGCGGGAAACAAGATTGTAATGGGCAGGCAATCGAGTCTTGGTCCGATTGATCCACAATTTAATGGCTTGCCCGCTCATGGAATTTTGGAAGAATTTAAACAAGCACATGAAGAAATTAAAAAAGACAATAGCAAAATAGCTGTTTGGCAGCCTATTATAGCTAAATATCACCCAACTCTAATTGGCGAATGTCAAAAAGCTGTAAAATGGTCAAAAGTTATAGCAAAAAATGCGTTAGAAAAACGCATGCTTAAAAATAATCCAAACAAGAAAAAAATTGTTTCTAAAATCCTCAAAGAATTAACGAGCCATTCAATTACCTTATCACATGGGCGACATCTTTCTGACGAAAAATGTAAGGAACTTGGTTTGGTTGTTGAATCACTTGAGAACAATCAAAATTTTCAAGATGCAGTACTCACGATACACCATGCTTTTATGCATACATTAACAGCAACGCCAGCTTTTAAAATTATTGAAAATCATACCGGAGTAGCTTACATTCAATCAATGCAATCATTAATTGTTCAAACACCGAACCACCAATAAGGAGTTTTTGATTTTGGGCATTCACCCCTTACCCCTCTGCCCAAAACCAAAAACAAAAAACTTATTTATCATTTAGAATAAAAGCAAATTTAAAAAAGAGAAAGAATTTTACATCACATAACAAGGCATATCCGGTTCAGAAATTTTGCGCTATTATATTTCAAGGTTTGCAAAATTTCTTCTCCCAAATTTTTCTTCCGCTACGCTACAGAAAAACTTCGGATATGCCTAACGTTATGCAAAATCGCTTCGCTTGCGAAATTTCTCTCCGCCCATGGCGGATCGAATCTTCGCATCATGCGCGGACGTTAGCGGATGATAAATTTAGACTCAAGATTAAATTGATTGATGAAGGATATATAGAATTTGACAATTACGTTATTTACAAAGAAGAAATGAAAAGGCTGTGTCAAGAAACAGCGTTACAAATAATTGAAAGAAGATATCTTAAATCAAGGGAACAAGATAAACCCTTTTATGAATTATATTTGTTGAAATAATTATGACTAATTTATAAAAATGTAATAATCATAACAGTAATAACTCAGTAATAAAAGCAATAAGGAGTTTTTGATTTTGGCCATTCCTGCTTGTCTCTAAGTATGGTAAAATAATTATATGTCAGAAAAAAATCATAAAATTAGTATAAAAAATGAATTGACTGAATTTTTGCTTTACACTACCCCAAGTGGCAAAGTAAAAGTGGAAACTTACTTTCACGACGAAAATATTTGGCTTACTCAAGACAAGATGGCCAAATTATTCGGCGTACAACAGCCGGCTATTGCCAAACATTTGAAAAATATTTTTGAAAGTGGCGAATTGCCAGAAAATTCAGTTCATTCCATTTTGGAATATACTGCCAGTGATGGCAAAAAATATCAAACGAAATTTTACAATTTGGATGCCATAATTTCTGTTGGCTATCGAGTAAATTCAGCGCAAGCCACTCAGTTTCGTATTTGGGCAACAGAAAGGCTCAAGGAGTATATCATCAAAGGCTTCACCATGGATGACGAAAGATTGAAAAATGGAAAATATTTTGACAAAGACTACTTTCTCGAACTCTTGGAAAGAGTCCGTTCCATTCGCGCCAGTGAAAGAAAAATTTATCAGCAAATTACGGATATTTTCGCTGAGTGCAGTCTAGATTATAATCCTACATTAGAAATTGCTAAAAATTTTTACGCCATGATTCAAAATAAATTCCATTTTGCCATTACCGGCAAAACCGCAGCAGAAATTATTTATGATACGGCAGACAAACAAAAACCTTTCATGGGTTTAAAAACTTGGAAAAATTCACCCAAAGGAAGAATTCTTAAATTTGACACAGTTATCGCTAAAAATTATCTCAATGAGGATAAAATAAAAAAACTAGAAAGAGGTATCGTTGGCTATTTCGATTACATCGAAAGACTAATTGAAAATCGCACTACACTCACAATGGAGAAGTTGGCGGAATCCGTAAATAAATTCTTGGAGTTTAACAAGTACGAAGTGCTTGAAGGAAAAGGTAGAATTTCTCACGCTCAAGCGGAACAAAAAGCATTTCAAGAATATGATGAATATAACAAAACACAGAAAATAGAATCTGATTTTGATAAACTTATAAAATCCCTACCAACAAAAGAAAAATAAGGAGTTTTTGATTTTAGCCATTCCCTCCAAAGGCGGGCAGGAACCCCTGCCCCTCTAGCTAAAAATAAAAAACAAAAATCAAATTTTCTAAAAAATAAAACAAAGTTTATCTCAATAATAACGACGATAAAAAATTTACATCGCACAGCCCATATCTGGTTCCAGAAATTTGCCTCAATTATATTCCGAAGGAGTGCAAATTTCTTCCACCCAAATCCGCCCAGGACGGACTTCGCATATTCGAAAAAGTTATGCGAAATAATTTATTTTTATTTTAAACTTATGGAAAAAATACCAACAATTGAATCGAAGAGCGAAAAATTAAGCCCGGAAGAGTTAGGCAGGAAATTTAATACTGAAAATTGGTGCTCATTTGAACAATATTTACGCGAACAAGTGAAGGCTGATCCATCAATTCGTTTTGATATTATTGCTGATTGGGCAGGTGTAGGCAAAGCGCAGGCAGCAAAAGGACTTCTTGATGGTTGTGCTTCTAAATATCACATTGATTCATTTATCATTCGAGCTACTCGTCAGCAATTTGAAGAAGACGTGAATGCTTTCATGTCTGGCGTAAAATGGGAGGAAATTTAAAAAAAAATTTTTATTACATCACGTGACAACTCTAATTTTAAAAATATGCAAAACAAGACACTATTTATAATTATTGCCACCTCCTTATTGCTAAGCGGTTGTTCATTATCGCAACCACAACAATTAACCAACACAAATAATGCCACCGACACGCAAGAAGAGAGTACACAACAAAATAAAAAACCGCAAATAAGTAAGAAGCTAGACCTGAGCAATCAAAACATACAAAAAATTCCGGAATATATTTTTAATCAAACAAATTTAGAAGAACTAAATGTTTCAAACAACCACTTAACTAACACAATTCAAGCGGAAATCAGGTATCTTCAAAATCTAAAAATACTTAACGTCAGTAATAACCAAATGACTGGGGTTCCGGCAGAAATTGGCCAACTACGCAACTTACAGGTATTAAATCTGTCAAACAACCAACTCACCGGGCTCCCTTATGAACTGGGGGGATTGAAAAATTTAAAAACACTGGATATTTCCGGCAATAATTATTCCGAGCTTGATTTGGGCATAATACAAAAAAGTCTACCTAAAGATGTAAATATAATCAAGTAGTTTAAAATTGATTTATTGCATTGCTCGTAAAAAACAATCTCCGTTTTTTTATGATTTTAAGATAAAAAAATTGATTAGAAATAATATTTGCTTATATATAAATAATTTTACTACATATAATTCAATGAAGAAGAAAGCACTACTGTTGGGAATTTTTCTTATGCCATTTTTTTTAAATGGTTGTATTAGTAATAATTCTCAACCAAAAAAAACAATTTCAATTAATTCATCCAAGGATAACATAACAACATCATCCCCCAAAGAAGCAACGACTACTGAAATAACTAAAAAAAATATGCAAAATCAAACAAAAGGAGAAAAATTCAAAGGAAAAATTACAGAAATACATGATGGCGTGGCTTATGATGGCACAAGCTATATGATCATTGACGGCAAAACAGTAGTTTTTAATCAAGACACTCGTCAAGAATATCAGGAAGGGAAAAAAATAATAAAAGGAAATCTAATCGGCTTTAACGAATCTTCATTTCCCTACTCTAAAGAGATGAAAAATCCATACTCCGATAAAGAGGCCGAAGTATTTGCGGAAAAAAATACTTATCAAACATTTGAGGGTGGTGACAAAGTTATTTATGTCACCGAATACTCAATTTTTGGATCGCGGGATTATTATATAAAATTACTCAACTAAAAAATCTGCCACCATTTTTTCTTTTTGTTTAAAATGATATTTTTTTCGTATGACCCATGTCCGATATCATTTTCTGTCACTTCTTCTGGGAAATTTGTGATGGTTTTTACCTTGGAAATATTACCCAAAATCATTTCTTTGAGACGTTCTATTTCTTGTAACACCATCGGATTGTCATATTCCGCATTATGCATATGCGATCCATGATAGCTCGCCTGTTTTTGGTCAAGATGTAGATCAAAAACAATTTTCTCTCCTTGGGGCATAACATACATATGCAGGCGAGGATAGTGATCGCGAGTCAAGCGTCGCACAAAACTCTGCTTACCCCTTTGACGATCAACGATAAAACCATATCCCGCCTCTCGTAAAAACTGCTCCGGATGATTACTAATCTGATTTTGATGAATTATTAATTTCATAATATCGTATTATTTTCCAATTAGTCTTTCACCTATTCTAAAAACATCTCCCGCTCCCATTAAAACTATCAGATCATCTCTTTCAACATTTTCACGTAAATACTCTTCGACTTTTTCAAGATTTGGAATATGAGATATTTTTTTAATGGCGCAGTTTTTTCGTTCTTGGATTTTTTTAATCAAATCAAGAGAACTTACTCCGCCTTGCTGCTCGCGGGCTGAGCCATAAATATCCAGAACAATCAATTCATCCGTGCTATCAAAGCTATAGGCAAAATCATCAAGCAGTGCCCTGGTTCTAGTAAAAGTATGCGGATGAAAAACTGTAATAATTTTAACTTTTTTGTATTTTTCTCTTATGCCCGCCAAAGTGGTTTTCACCTCTGTCGGGTGATGCGCATAATCATCTATAATGGTAGCTCCACGAAATTTACCCATAATTTCCATTCTTCTGGCTGTTCCCAAAAAATCTTCTAAATAAGTGCGAACATCAACCAGATTCATACCAAATTCAACACAAGCGGCAATCACCGCCAAAGCATTATAAATATTATGCTTACCGCTCAAAGAAACACTAAACTCACCTAAATCAGAATTAATTAATTCATCTGTTTCAAAATCTGACCCGAGCTTAACATTGAATATTTGTTTATCCTGGTCTTGTCTAATATCGTAAGCAACATAATCCGCGGATTCATTTATGGCATAACTAATAACTTTGCCGCGACAATTAACATTCGCAATTTTAGCGATATTTTTATCATCAAAGTTGGCAACCAAAAACCCCTTACTTGGAATTTTTTGAATAAAATCAATAAAAACTTGCAAATAATCATCTTCTGTTCGAAAATAATCCGGATGATCATAATCAATATTATTTAACAAAACTGCTTGCGGACGAAAATATTGTAATTTATTTTGATACTCATCAGCTTCAATCACCAAAAAATCAGAAAAACCGTTAAGCGATGCTCCGTCAAACTGTGGCACGCGCGCACCCACCATTACACTGGGCGATTTTCCGGCTTTTTCCATGACATATCCAAGCCAGGCGGTAGTTGTTGTTTTGCCATGGGAACCAACAACCGCTATTCCATATTTTTGATTAAAAACCTCCCCCATGGCTTCAGCATATTTAATAGTTGGTATTTTAGACTCCAAGGCAAAAGAAAGTTCCTCATTGTTATTTGCATTATAGGCTGTTGAATAAATAATCAAATCCAAATCATTGCCAATATTCTGAGAAGAAAATTTTTCAAAAACCTTGATATCGCATTTTTTTAAAACCTCATCAGTCATAAATTTTTCCGCCACATCAGATCCGCTCACCTCTTTTCCGTTTTCCTTGAAATACTGAGCCAACATGGTCATACCAACCCCCTTGATGCCGATCATATAAATCTTATTAATTTTATTGATATTTATTTTCATTTGTAAAAATATTTTAAAAAATTATTTCAAAAAATCACCAAGCAACTTAAGATATTCTTTATCAGCATCCCCGCGAATGATGTCTTTTATATTCCGAGCATACTCCTCTCTGCTTTTTTTGTCGACGATTAACTGTTTAATGCTATCTAATAACACTTTACTGGTTAAATTTTTCTGTTCTAAAACAATAGCTGCTTTTTTTTCTTTGAACGGCAAAACATTTTCTTCTTGATGTGAATTTGGCATTGGTATTAAAATAGAAGGTTTCCCTAAAAAAGACAACTCTGTCAAAGCGCTCATTCCGCAACGAGAAACAACAACATCGGCTACGCGATAATTTTTCAACATGCCCTCAATATTGCAAAATTCATATGGACGATAATTAACTACGGTTGATTTTTGTCCAAGATCATTAGAAGAAATCAATTCACCAATTTGTGATTTATCCTTACCGGTTATATGAATTACTTGGCAAAATTTGGTAATTTCTTCCAATAATTCTTCTGTTATTTTATTAATTTCTTTAGCGCCAGTACCGCCGCCCATAACAAGAACCACTGGTAAATCATTTCTTAATCCCAACTTTTCCATCGCCCATTCTTTTCTGAGCTTCATGTGCTTAATTTCACTGCGCAAAATATTACCAACCACGATTGCCTTATCTCCATAATCTTTTTTGGATTTTTCAAATGTCACGGTAATAATTTTGGCAAATGGCGACATGATTTTATTAGCCAATCCTGGACGAACATCTTGTTGATGAATAAAAATTGGAACACGCAAAACCCAACCAGCCAAAACCACCGGAACGCTAATGAAGCTTCCTGCCGTCAAGATCAAACTTGGCCGCAAAGAAATAATAATCTTAAAAGCTTGCAAAAAACCAAAAAATATCAACAACGGATCAACAAAATTTTTCCAAGAAAAATATCTTCTTAATTTTCCACCAAATATGCCGTAATACTTAATTTTTTCGGTTTTAATCATTTTCTTTTCAATACCATCCCTGGTCCCGATCCATGCAAACTCTATTTTGTCAAAATTATTTTTTTCCTTTTTAATAGCATCTGCGATGCCTAAAAGCGGCACCACTGATCCTGCTGTACCGCCGCCGGATAACAATATTATTTTCTTTTCATTGTTTGTCATTTTTTTGTCGCTAATAAATCAATTATTCGTTTGTTTTGAAATATTGGTTAACACGCCCAATGCCGCCAAAGCTGTCAAAATCGCTGATCCGCCATAACTAATAAGCGGCAACGGCACACCGGTCATCGGCATCAAATTAATAATTCCACCGATGTTAACCGCTGCCTGAATAGAAATCCAACTCACTATTCCAATCGCTAAAATGCGACCAAAATCATCAGGGGCATGAATGGCTATTTTGTATCCCCGATAAAAAATAAAAAAATACATTAATATTAACAAAACGCATATTATCATTCCTGTTTCTTCGGCAACAATCGCAAAAATAGAATCACCGGAAACCTCTGGAACATACATAAATTTTTGTCTGCTTTGACCAATTCCCCTGCCCCACAAACCACCGGAACCAACTGCGATTAACGCTTGATTAGTCTGATAACAAATATCATTTTTACTAAATCCAGGATCAACCATGCATTTTATTCGATTCATCTGGTAAGGTTTAATTTGAATCATAATAATCAAACCGATAAAACCAAACAAAAACATAAAGAATATATGTTTCAAACTGCCTCCTCCAACAAAAAAAACCACCAAAGAAGTAATACAGACAATTGACAAAGTGCCGATATCCGGCTGAAGAATCATGAGCAGCGCCACCAATCCCAAAACAACCAAAAACGGACCGATGCCTAATTGAAAATCATGCAAATCTTTTTTTCTGGCCTCGAGCCAGGCCGCCAAATAAAGCAAAAAGGATAATTTAACGAATTCGGAAGGCTGCACAGAAAAACCAAAAACATTGATCCAGCTACGCGCTTTGCCATAATGCGCAGACAAGCCGGGAATAAATACTAAAAGCAAAAGTATAATTGAAAAAATCAAAAAATGAACGGCATATTTTTTCCATCGACGATAATCTGATTTTGCAAAAAATAAAAAAGACACAATGCCCACGCTCAATCCAAGCAATTGATGTTTAAAAAAATAATAAGCGTCTCCAAATTTATCATATGCCATGATGGATGAGGCGCTTGAAAGACCGATCAATCCAAATAAAATTATCAAAAAAATAGCAACAATCAAGCTGCCATCAGGATTATGATAACCAGGTTTTTTTTCCAATTTAGACATTGATGGTCATAATTATTTTATAATGTTTTATCTAGTAAAAAAATTACCAAACCAATAACCGCCGACACTCCTGAAATTACCCAAAATCTCATAACAATTTTAGCTTCTGACCACCCCAAAGCCTCAAAATGATGATGAATCGGAGCTGAAAGAAAAACTTTTTTTCCGTTTCTTAGTTTTTTGGATGAAAGCTGGATAATTACCGACAAAGATTCAACTACAAAAATTATTCCGATTATTGGCAGTATTAAAACCGTATTAGTCAGCATCGCAATAACACCTAAGGTGACCCCCAAGCTCATGGCTCCGGTATCCCCCATGTAAAATCTCGCCGGCATAATATTAAACCATAAAAATGCCAACAATCCGCCGACTATCACTCCACAAAAAACTGCCAAGTTGTATTTTCCTAACGTAAAAGAAATTACAGCATACGAAGCAAACGAAGTAAGCAAGGCGCCTCCTGCCAAACCATCCAGTCCATCGGTCAAATTAACAGAATGCGCCGTGGCAATAATGACAAAAATAAAAATAAAAATGTACCAAAATCCAACCTCAAACAAGCCAACAAATGGAACATGAAACAAATCCCAATTTAATTTAAAATAAAACCAATAAGCCCCTACGGCCGCTATCAAGGCATAAATCAAAAAACGATGGGACATATTAAGCCCTCCTCCGCCTTTGACTCCCTTGCCTCTAATGTCCAAATAATCATCAAACAATCCTATGACAGCTGTTACAACCAAAGCCCCCAAAGGAAGAAGCGTTTCTTGTCTAGATAAAAAATTTAATTTATTAAATATTTCAAAATCAAAAATAACCGATAAATAATAAAAAACTACTCCAAAAATAAAAGTTGTTACCCAGATCAAAACCCCGCCCATGGTGGGAGTTCCCATTTTGTGAGCATGCAATTGAGAAAAAATCGGCGTATCTCCGCTATTTCTGATTTGTTTTCCCATTTTGTATTTATAAAGAAAATGGGTAAGCAAAGGCGTCCAGGAAATTGTAAAAACAAAAGCTAATCCTGTAAAAAATAAAATTTTAATAGCATAAAAATCTGTCATAAATTATTTATTTCACGAACCCGAAACCATGAATCGAGACACGCTAACATTAATAATTAAAATCTTCTTTTGGTTAAATTTATTGAATATTAACCAAATACAAAGACAAGGCAGCAATCAAAAGAATAACATTGACTACCAAAGAAGTGGCAAATAAAACATGTCCGATAAATTCCCTATCCTTGTGTTTTGCCACGGTTAAACAAATAAAAAAATTAATTAACGTAATAAACAAACCCAAAAAAGGCAAAACATACATTTTTTTGGCTTCTCCGAAAAAATCAATACCTGTTTCAACGCTATAATGCAATGCCACCAAATCATCCCCTGAAATCAGAACTATTTTTCTGACAATGTACCAAATTAAAAAATTGGTTACTGCGATAAAAAAAATATAAATCCTGGCATGCAGCGAACGAAAAACAGTAATAAAAAAATACTCAAAATCTTGTCTTTTTAAGTATAGGAAGTCTAAAATTTTTGAACTAACCAAGTTCATATTAATAATCTAACATAAAAAACAAAACTAGCCAAATGTTTTATTCAATTTATTATGACATTTTTTATTAAATTTAACAAAAAAATTCAATTTAATAATTAAAAGCAAAATATAATTCTATTTTACTTGATAATTGTGCTAAATATTCCACAAATATTATCTTTTACATTTTTATAAAAATGAATTTTGTGTTATAATTTATATATAAAATAAATTGTGCATAATTTAATTCTTCTATGTTTTCAAACGATCAATTAAAAAAAATATTAATTAAATCTGAAATTGTTAACACGGATGATTTTGATAAATACGCCAAAGAAGCAGAAACATTGGGCAAGAAAGTTGAAGATTACTTGATTGAAAAAAAAATAACATCTAAATTAGTAATCTACGAAAATGCCGCCAGTTATTACAAGCTCCCTTTTCTTGATCTTAAAAATCAAAACATTAGAAAAGATGTCTTGTTCATGATACCGGAACCAGTTGCATCCACCCACAATATTATTGCCTTTGATTCATCTGGCAAAGACATTAAACTTGCTGTTTTAAATCCTGAAAATATTCAAATTTTTGAATTTATCAAAAAGAAAACCAATCTTAATCCAATTCTTTTTATCACCACGCCCGAAAGTATCAAGGATACTTTAAAACAATACCACAAAAGTCTTAAAGCTGAATTTGATTATCTTTCCGATGAACAAAAAGAAGACCTAGGAAACATCGATACAAATAAAGATTTAAAAAAATTAGCTCAGGATTTACCTGTTGTTAGGATTGTTGACACGCTCTTGGAATATTCAATCATCGAGGGAGCATCCGATATTCATATCGAACCAGAAGAAAAAAATGTCGCCGTTAGATATCGCATAGATGGTGTTTTAAAAAATGTCATGGTTTTGCCAAAAAATGTTCAATCTGGAATAATTGCTCGTATTAAAATATTAGCCAATCTCAAAGTTGATGAACACAGATTGCCACAAGATGGTCGTTTCAAAATTTCTAACAATGAATACAAGGTTGCTTTTCGCGTTTCAATTATGCCTACTTTTGATGGAGAAAAAATAGTTCTCAGACTACTCAAGGAAGGCGGACAACAACTCACCTTGGAACAACTCGGTTTTCAGCCCAGTGCCTTGGAAGCAGTCAAAAGAAATATTTCCAAACCGCATGGCATTATTTTGGTTACCGGACCAACCGGATCAGGAAAAACCACCACTTTGTATACGGTTTTAGGAATTCTCAACAAACCAGAAGTCAACATATCAACCATTGAAGATCCGATAGAGTATCGCATGTCGCACATCAATCAATCTCAGGTAAATTCTAAAATTGGTTTCACCTTTGCTTCGGGACTAAGAGCTTTTTTGCGCCAGGATCCTGATGTTATCATGGTGGGAGAAATTCGCGACGAAGAGACAGCCGAGATTGCCATCCATGCCGCCATGACAGGACACTTGGTTCTTTCCACCATTCACACTAACAGCGCAGCTGGTACCATGCCCCGATTATCAGAAATGGGCGTGCCTACTTTTTTAGTCGCCACTACCGCAAATGTTATTATTGCTCAAAGACTTGTTAGAAAAATTTGCACCAACTGCATTCAGAGCTACAACTTAGACAAAGATACTATTAAACAATTGGAAAAACAACTGGATATTGAAAGCGTATTAAAGACACTGGAGAAAGAAAAGCAAATCCTTAATGCCAAAAAAGGATTATCATCCCTTTTGTTTTATCGCGGCAAGGGCTGCAAACAGTGTGGCAATACCGGCTACAAAGGACGTCTTGGTATTTATGAAATTCTAGAAAATAATCCAAAAATATCAGCCCTTATCACAAAAAATGCCAGCACCCAAGAAATTCATCAAGCGGCCATCGAAGAAGGCATGTTAACTATCGTAGAAGACGGTTTTATCAAAGCCAAAAATGGCATCACCACCATTGAAGAAGTGATGCGAGTTACTAAAGAATAATTTAATTCTGATTGATAATTTGTGATTGAAATTTTCAATTAACAAACAACAATCGACAAAATCAAAATGGTAGTCAGATTCAACACAACTGAAACCACAACATCGCCAACAGAAAATAAAAACGATCTAATCAAAAAAATAGATGATTATCTTTTAAGATTTTCCAAAGTTCCGCTAAAAGAAAAATTATTCTTTGTGCAACACTTGGGACTGATGCTTAAATCCGGCATCTCGCTTTCACGCGCTTTAAAAACATTGGCTGATCAATCAAGCAATAAATATTTTAAAAAAATATTAAACGATACCGCTGGCAAAGTAGAAAAAGGGTCAAGCTTTGCCGAGGCACTGCAAGAATACAAAAATATTTTTGGCGAAATGTTTATCAGCATGATTGATGCCGGAGAAATTTCGGGCAAACTTGAAGAGGTTCTAAACCAGCTCTTTATCCAAATGAAAAAAGAACATCAATTAATTTCCAAGGTTAAAGGCGCTCTCACCTATCCAGCGGTCATTCTTTTTGCCATGATCGGAATCGGCGCTTTTATGATGGTAGTAATTATTCCCAAGATAACTTCTATGTTTTCTGAACTGGGGGCTGAGTTGCCAATCGCCACCAGAATTTTAATTGGCACCAGCAACGCTATTCGCAATAATGGTTTATTGGTTAGCCTAGGATTAATTGCGTCAATTGTAATTTTTATTCAAATACTAAAAACTTATCGAGGAAAATATATTTTTCAAGCCATACTGCTTAACTCTCCAATCTTCGGAACTATCATAAAAAAAATTAATCTAGCCAGGTTTGCCAGAAATATCAGCTCTCTTTTGAAAACCGATATTATGATCATCAAGACTTTTCAAATTACAGCCAACGTATTATCTAATCTTCATTACAAAAAAGCGCTTGAAGAAATGGCGCAAATCATAAAAAAAGGTGGGAAAATTCACGAAACTGTTTCAAGTTATCCCAAGCTCTTCACTCCCGTTGTTTCTCAAATGGTCGCAATTGGAGAAGAAACCGGTGAATTGGATAACATCTTGGTTGAACTAGCTGATTTTTACGAGGAAGAAGTAGACAATATCATGGAAAATTTACCAACCATCATCGAGCCGATACTGATTCTGGCTTTAGGCTTGGGCGTTGGCGGCGTAGCGGTAGCAATTGTAATGCCGATGTTCAGCATTACTTCAGCAATTTAAACTATTAAATTATTTTATTTTCATGCGTCAGAGGAGGATAAATTTCAACGAACAAAAAATCAACAAAAAAGGCTTTTCTCTTATAGAAATAATGGTATCCTTGGCTGTGATATCTATTTTGATTTTGGGCGTGTACTCTTTAGTTATTCTTTCGCTGCGACTTACAACCGATAACAAAAACTACGTTTCAGCCATTGAAATTGCCAACCAAAAAATGGAACAGATCAGAAATATGCCCTATGCTGAAGTTGGCGTTTCTGGAGGATTTCCTTCTGGCGCAATTCCACAAACAGAAACCATAATACGAGGATCGACATTTACCGTCAAAACTTACATTGTTTACCATGACGATCCTTTTGATGGAACAGCCGGAGCTGGAGATACGATTATCAACGATTATAAAATCGCAACCATCAAAGTCGACTGGAACAACAATTACGGCAACAAAAATGTTACTGTTTTTTCCAAGGTAATCCCCAGAACAGAAGAAACCGCGGCTAATGTTGGTTTACTAAAAATCCATGTGCTGGATTCAAATGGTTTTCCGGTAAACGCGGCTGATGTTCGCATCGTTAACACGAGTCACGGAATCGATGTCATCAATCCAACCGACATTGATGGAATATTATATTATCCAGCGCCAGAATCTTTTCAGGATTATGAAATTACTGTTACCAAAGCCGGCTACGGAACTGATTATTCTTTTCCGCTGGCAGCCGGCTTAACGCCCGTTCATCTATCGGTTACCGAGGGTAACAAAACTGAAGAAAGTTTTTCAATTGACAAATTAGCTATTTTAAATATTACAGCCTATGAAGATGATACTCCGGAAAATTGGCTCATCAATAAAGAAATTTCGAGTTCTCTTACTAAGTCAAATATTAAAGCATCAAGTGACAGCTCGGACAATCTTTATTTTGCCTGGCAAGAAAATAGCCTTGCAACATCTTCTGTTTATGTGCAAAAATACGATACATCGAAAAATAGACAATGGACAAATGATGTAAAAATCTCTAATACCAACAATCAAACCAAGCCGGCTATCGTCACCAGTGGTAGCGGTCAATCGTTTGTTGTTTGGCAAGACAATTCATTAACACTCAAACAAATCACGCTCAACACCACGCAAAATCGTTATGCCAAAAATCAAACAACCAAAATATTTCAATCAAACACTCTTCAACTTCCACGACCTTCAAATTTTTTGAATTTTTTTGATAAATTACATTTTTCTGAAATACTGAAATTTAAAAATTTCTTAAAAAATAATAAAAACAATGAAGCCTCTGCGGCTGGCAGTGTTTCTTTTGTGTCCGCCAGTGGAGGAGCAACCGGAGACACTTTGACCATAACCATAAATAAACCCGCTGGAACGCAAGCTGGTGATTTGATGCTGGCCTATATTCACCATGACCGACACACTGATGGCCCCATTATAGCACCGACTGGATGGAGTACTCTGGATAACAATATTCAACCATCCGGTCCAAGAGATGATCATCGTGGTGGAATATTTTATAAATTTGCCGGAGCCAGCGAATCGGCAAATTACACCTTCACCATGGATGATAGCAAAGATGAAAAAGCCGGCCACATTCGAACTTATCGCGGAGTGGATCCTGCCTCTCCCTTTAACGGATCACTGGTTGAAGCAAATACAAACTATGGCAACTTTTTAAGACCGGCGCCCAGCAAAACAGTTGCGCAAGATGGATCAATGTTGGTTTGCGGTTGGGGCTCGGACACGAGCGCTTTGGGAAACAATTCCCCCACTTTTCCAGCTGGAATGTCTAATACTAGAAATGATAACGCCGATCAAATAGCAGCCCTTTCAGCCGATCAATCAGTCAACATATCAAACTCTCCAACCGGTAACAAAAATTTAGATGCTCACAATAATTTAGGTCGAGATTCATTTAATTGGTGCTTGGTTTTAAAACCGGAAATAATTTCTGACAATATCACTTTATCAACCATCGGCTCTCAAACTGCTTCAATATTAAAACCAAACACTAATCAAAACCTGGGCGGCGTTTTTGTTTTAACAGAAAACAATGTTTCTCACACCATTACCTCTATTAAAATTTCTGAAAATGGCACAATTAACGCGCAAACCGGAATGACTAATGTCAAATTATTCTATGACTCTGATTCTACCGCTCCCTATGATTGCGCTAGTGAATCATATAATCCCAGTATCGATCTCCAACTCGGAACCACTCAATCATTTGATGGCCCTGATGGCAGCGCTACTTTTTCAATCACATCCGGAGTTAGCATAAATACCACCAAAACCTTGTGCGTATACGTTATTGCTGATATAACTTCTAGCGCCAATAAGGATGAAACCATTGAAATAAAAATCAATTCTCCGGATTCGGATATAATCACAAATTCGGGATCAGTATTACCAATTACTCCGATTGAAATTTCTGGCACAACTAATATTATTATTCCAGCAGATTTGCAACAAATACATTACCGATTCAGAGAAGATGATGGAGATGAAATTAGCGCCACTTGGAATACTTTTACGGACAATGCAATAGATGCCATCATCAATTCACCAATCAGATTGCGTTTTGAAATATCAAACAAAGGAAGTCTTAATTCATCGGCAACCAACTTTGAAATAGCATACGGAATAAAAACAACGACCTGCGATGCCATAACCCCGGCCAATTGGGTCACCATTCCAACTGACAGTAGCGTAGATTGGCAAATTTTAAATTCTGCCAATATTACCGACTCCAGTCCAACAACCAATATTTCTGGAATTATTGATGAAAATTCCAATTTCATTCCTGGTGAAATAAAAGATTCATCCAATCAAACCTCGGCCATCACTCTTACGCAAAATGATTTTACCGAGATAGAGTATTCCCTAACTTCAACTAACAATGCCACTGATCAAACTTACTGTTTTCGGCTAACTAACGCTGGCAATTCAAGCGAATTCAGCTATCATCTGTATCCCGAAGCTTCCATTATTGGTGATGAAAATATTTACATCAAAAGCCTCAAAAATGACGGCACAGAAGAATGGACCACAAAGAGAGTAAACGTTGATAATTCAACCGGTCATCAAAAAAATCCTGCTATTGCTTTGACTGAAAATTTTGGAAACGCAACTACCTCTATTGTTTGGGAAGATTACAGAAACAACAACAGTGACATCTATCTTCAAATTTTTGACAAAAACGGCAATCGGCAGTTGGGATCCGATCTTCAAATAACCAGCTCTTCAACTCATGAAACATCACCCGTTGTCAAAATAGACGGTAATGACAAGGTTTATATTGTTTGGGAAAATGAAGGAGAAATATATCTTACAAAATACAACTTAAATGGCACGGCACTATGGGCAACGCACAAAAACATTAGCCGCACGGTAGAAACAGAATTTTCACCCAAGCTAGCAATTGATAATTTGGGAAATTTGATTATCACCTGGTCTGATTTGCAAAATGATATTTATTTATCAAGTTACGACTCAAACGGCAATCAACTCTGGATCACCAAGGGAAATATTGAATCCGATGAAAAAAATCAATCATACTCGGATATAGCCCTTCAAGGAACAAACATTTATCTAGCCTGGACGGACAATCGAGCTTTTAACAACAATATTTATTCTCAACTATACAATCTATCCGGAACACCACAATGGTCAAGAGATAGAAAGCTCAATGATGACAATGGCGCGAACAATCAAAACTATCCAACAGTCGTCATCTCATCCTCCAATCTCCCCTTTTCGGCTTGGACCGATGAAAGAGACGGCCACGCTGAAATCTATGGATCGCAAATAATTCCACCTAACGCGCTAACGCCAAAAATAAATTTTCCAATAGTTATTACTGGCACGAAATTAATTTATCAAAATCCAACTATTTATAAATACAATGAAACGCACACCACTGACGCTAGCGGGCAATTTTCAGTTTTACTAGAATGGGATAATGCTTACACCATAGCTGCCAGTAGCACTCTTACATCTTTCAATGTCACGGGTTGCCTGCCGGAAAATTGTCCTGTATCAATCTCTCCTGATGAAAATAAAAATTTAGAAGTTTATGTTGAATAATCAAAAACAAATCAATAAAAAAGGTTTTACTTTAGTCGAAATCATGACAGTCTTGGCGCTTTTTGGAATTTTTAGCACCCTGGCTCTTAGTTTTATTACAACCAGCTTTAAAGCCACACGGTTTGAGTCAGAGCAAGCCGAGGCTGTTAAGCAAGCTCGTGACGGCATGAGCGTGATGAAAAGAGAAATCAGAGGAGCAATCGACTCAGAAGCTGGCGCTTATGCCATTTCCGAAATAGACGATAACCAATTTGAATTTTATGCCGATACAGATGATGATGACGAAGTTGAAAAAATCAAATATTACGTTGACAACATTGAACTAAAAAAAACAATAACAGATCCTGGTCCATTACATGACTACGCTGGAACAGGCTCAACTATTACTATTGCTAATTACATCAACAATCATGAAGAAAATATTTTCACTTATTATGATTCTGACTATAGTCAAACCAGTCAAATTAACTTGGTACGATTAATTAATATCAAATTAAAAATCAATGTCACACCAGAAATAGCTCCGGCTGATGTTTACGTTGAAACCGACGTTACTTTAAGAAATGTAAAATCAAATTTATAAAATTAATTTATGAGATACTGCATCAAAAACAATAACGGCACAATGTTGATTGTTGTTCTGGTTTTAACCGGACTTTTTATGACACTTTCCATGGGTGCCATCGGACTTTCCTTAATGCAACAAAAATTAAATAGAACCAAAGTCGCCAGCACGCAAGCAATACACATAGCCGAAGCAGGTGTTAACTATTACCGCTGGGTGCTATATCACGAAAATGAAGAATACTGCAATAACGAAGCCTGCCAAGCCGCTCCGGACTATGGACCATACGGGCCATACGAATATAAAGACTCAAGCGGACAGAACATTTCTGGTTATTATGAATTATACATCACCCCACCCGCCACAAATGGAAGTAATATTGTTAAAATTAGATCAGTTGGCTGGACGGCTGATTATCCTGGCGTAAAAAGAACCATCGAAGTTCAATGTGGAATTCCTTCTTGGTCTAATTTTTCCTCACTTTCAAATTCAATCATTCGCTTTGGCGCCGGAACAGAAGTTTGGGGACCAATTCACTCCAATAACGGAATCCGTTTTGATGGCGTAGCTCATAATATTGTTTCCTCATCCATTCTTGACTATGATGATCCGGATCACGATGAAAATCCAACCGATGTAATTGAATTTGGAGTTCATACTCACGATGACGCCGGACTGGGAACATATAACACCGATGAAATTAGTGATGGCAGCAATCCCCCCAACCCACCGGACCAAAGCGATATTTTTCAAGCTGGAAGACAATTTCCAATACCGGTTGTCAGTTTTGACCTTTTGGACAACTACATTAATTCCTCTTATCAAAAAGCGACTACTTCTGGTTTTGTAATCGATCCCAGAGCGGTAGGAACAGCTGACCCTAGTTCCAATTCCAACTATTGGAATTGTATCAATAATACCTGTGACGAGGGTTTGCACATCACACTAAAAACCAACAACACTTTTGATGTTAAAAAAGTTTCAGCAGTTAGGCCAGATTGCAATAATAATCCCAGTCCAAATTCACCGAGCTGGAGCATTGCCACCGAAGATCTCATTGCCCAAAATTACCCCATACCAGCCAATGGAATTATTTTTATCAAGCATCATGTCTGGGTTGATGGACAAATCAATAATAGCAAAGTTACAATCCTGGCCTTCACCGAACCTTTTGAAGGTGACACGGCTAACATTATAACAAATAACGATTTACTTTACACCAATCATGATGGCACTGATTCAATTGGGTTAATCGCGCAAAATAATATTGGTCCCGGACTTTTTAGCGAAGGGTCATTATCCGGAGCTGACGATGAAGAATTAAGAATAGAAGCCGCTCTTATTGCTAAAACTGGCAGAGTGGGGAGAGAATATTACAAAACAAGCTGTAGCAATGAATACCACAAAAGAAACATCATCACTATTTACGGTTCAATGTCGACTAAAGAACGTTATGGCTTTAGTTATTCTTGTGGAGGAAGTAATAACTGGTGCTCTGGCTATGATATTCGCAATATTATTTATGATAACAATTTAACCTATAATCCCCCGCCAAATTACCCCACAACCGGTGAATACACCTTTATTTCTTGGAAAGAAGAATAAATGCAATCAATAAATAAACCGAATAAAATATTTAAATTTTTTCAAAAAAGTGCTACAATAAACATGTATGTTTATAACAAAACCCTCCAATCTTCCAATCGGTCTTGATATTTCAAATAATTCCATAAAAATGGCTCAAATAAAAAAAAGCGGAAACGGAATCAAGATTCAAGCTCTAGGCAAAACCGAAATGCCGAATGGAATAATTGAAAACGGAGAAATAAAAAATAAAAAAATTTTTCTACAAACTATTCACGATACTTTAAACAAACCGATTTATGGTTCTTTTTTTGGCAATGAGGTTGTGGCCTGCTTGCCTGAATCAAAAACATACATAGAGTTATTAAAAATTAATAAATCATCCAATAAATTAGAAGATATTCTAGAAAATGAAATTGAAAAATATTTTCCTTTTCAGTTAAACGACATTTACTATGACTGGCAAAAAATAGACGAAACAAGCAATATTATCAACGTCCTAGTGGGTGCCTCTGAGAAAAATACAGTGAACCACTATACTGATATTTTAAATGCCGCTAAGTTGTCGATTTCAGCACTAGAAATAGAATCAACTGCAATTTGCCGCGCCCTTCTCCTGGAAGAAGCGCCCAAATCAACCTTAAAACAATTTAAAAATTACGCGATTATTGATATTGGGGCCAGCAGAACAAACATGATTATCTATTCCAAAAATACCATTGCCCTGTCTATAAGTATTCCAATTTCCGGAAATGACATTACCATTCAAATTGCTAATATTTTAGAAATTAATCGCGAACAAGCAGAAAAAGCCAAAATCATTTGTGGACTTGATGAATCGATTGCCAAAGGCATTATCAAAAAAATCCTTTCGGAAACACTTAATAAACTAATAGACCGAATAAAATCTGGCGTTGACTTCTTTCACGCCAACTTTAAGGAACGAGGACCGATTAGTGAGATTATTTTGTCAGGAGGAGGTGCTAATATCAAAGATCTGAACAAAATCATTAGTGATTCTTTGGCAATCAACACAAATATTGGTAATGTTTTTACTCACTTTAACAAAGTTTTTAGTGAAAAATTTACAAAAAATTTAATAGAAACACACAATTTAACCATTGACAGTATTAAAGATGCACAAAATGTCAATATGTCGATTAAGCAAAACTCTAGCACAGGCTATGCCACTGCGATCGGACTTTCTTTGAGGGAATTATTTATAAATAAATAAAATGTTGAAATTAAACATTCTTTCACCAGAGCTAAAAAATGATATAAAATTAAAAAACATCTACGCCATTCTTAAGAAAAGTCTGTTTTTTATTTTTTTATCAACCACGATTTATGCTGTCGTGCTTGTAGTGTCTAATTTTTATTTAAAAAACCACTATTCGATCATTTCTCTGGAGTACAACCAAATAAAAGAAAAGAATAACGATATTGATAATGAAATTATTCAAATCAATAAACAAATAGATCAAATACAAAAAATCCAAGAATCAAAGGTAAACTGGCTAAAACTAATTGAACACATTTCAAAAAACTCCAGTAATGACATAAAATATAATCGCATAGCCATGAGCAAATCTTCTGGACTTATTCTGGTGGGAAATTCTCGCACCAGGGAAAGTCTTTTGCAGCTTAAAAACTACTTAGAAAGCACATCATTTTTAACTGAAATCAACTTCCCTATTCAAAATTTATTAGAAAAAGAAAATATCAACTTTGAAATAAAAGCTAAACTCTCCAACTATGAATTTATCACTGAATAAAAATTTCAATACCAAACAAAAAATATCCAATACTTCTTTTTTAACATTGCTTTTTGTTTTATTAATTGTTTATTTTGTTATTTTTCCATCACTGGACAACATTAAAGACAAAAAAAATGAAATCATTGCTGAAAAAATTAAAATTGAAAAAAATAAAATCTATCAATTAACCAGTAAAAATCAAGAAAATCAACTGAAAAATATTGAAACTGATCTTGAAAAAATAGAACAAATATACATTAATCGCAACAAAGAACTAGAATTCATTACCACTCTTGAGGGTTTGGCAAAAACGAACAATGTGGAACAAAAAATTGACATACTTTTTGCCAGGGAGACCAAAAAAGAAGAGATTTCAGAAATACCAATCTCTCTTAGTGCTACAGGAAATTTTGAAAACATTCTTTCTTATTTAAGAAATTTAAATAATTTACCTTTTTTAATCAATGTCGATTTGATTAATCTGGAAAAAATATCCAATGAAGCTACTATTGGTGATAATATTTCTGAATCAAAAATATCAGTCGGAGTATCCGGTGTCACCTACTGGAGGTAAACTAAAAAAATGAAAAAAATAAAAATATCAAAAAATAATATTATTGTTTATATTTACATCGTTCTTATTTTTTTGAATTCTTTTTTTGTATTTATGTTAATTTCTTTTATGCGCAATCATGTATTTTACCCAATATACATTAGCGAAGATGAATTAAAAAATAACATCAACTCTTCTTCTAAAAAAATAGATACAAAAAAATTGGAGGATATCATCTCCAATCTAAACGAAAAAAACAACAACACTGAATCAATCAGAAATATTTTTAATTGATTCAATTTGCTCGCAATAATTTACTACAGAGTATTGTTTTATTTTTTCCCGACTCTTTAATCCCATTTCACGCAAGATTTTGGGATTTTTTGATGCCCAAATAATTTTCTTCATTAAATCTAATTTATCTCCTGGATTAAATAATGCTCCCCCTAAATACTTTACCAGTTCTGGTATGCCGCCAATCCGAGACGCAATCACTGGCAACCCCACACTGGCAGCCTCATAAATGACAGTTGGAGAATTTTCATAACACAAGGATGGGACAACTAGGCAGTCTGCTTCTTTCATTTTTTTTAAAACCTCATTTCTGTTCATTTTTCCTAAAAATTCTATATTGAAATACTTATTTTTGTTAATTTTGTGCCCCTCTCCGATAATATTCAATTTAAAATCCGCTTGCCGGGAAAAAACATCAACCAACATATCAACCCCCTTGTGACTTGCCAATTGACCAACAAACAAAAAATTATTCACCCCATGATTATGTTGGATGCACTCCGTATAAAAATCTGGCGCTGGGTTTGGTACAACTTTTTTTATTATGGCTTTTTTAAAAAAATCATTTTGCACATGCAGATCCAAAAGCCATTTTGATGGAGATATGACAAAGACTATACCTGAATAAAGCATCCTGCACAAAAAAATATAAAATCTGTTTATTGTGGATTTAATCCGATTCTCTTTTTCAAAAATAATTAACCCAGAGGGTTCGATCAACTGCACATCGTGCAATATGAGAATTGTTTTTATTTTTAAATTCTTTAAAAAAAATGGCAAAAAATACGATAGTCCTTTCAGATTATTGAGCAAAATAAAATCTGGCTTTTCTTTTTTGACCACTCTACATATTTTGAACGCGGTAATCACGTCAAATAAATCATACAAATGCCAAAAATAACGAAAAAGGCGAGGCATTTTATTTAGATCAAAATACCATGAATTGAAATAATAATCCCTTTTTATTTCTTCATTTTTATGAGATTTTTTTTTAGGTCTTGAAGAAATAACAAAAAAATCATGCCCTTTTTGAGTCCAAAAATATCGCACCGCTTCTATAACCTTTTCTGCGCCACCTTTATTATAGGGAAAATATAAATTATTAATTGCACAAATTTTCATAAAATGCTATTAATTTTTTACGTTCTTTATTTTTATCATAAAATTCAATGGCATGCTTTCTTGCTTCACATTTCATAATTTTAAGAGAGTTTTTATCACTTAATGCAAGAGAAATTTTTTCACTTAAATTTTCAACGTTTCCCGGGGAAAAATAATACCCCTGCTTTCCATCTTCAAAAACATTTCTCACTCCTGGCAATCTTGACGCAATAACAGCATTACCAGAAGCCATGGCCTCAATCAAAACAATACCAAAAGCTTCGTGTGAATTAATCGATGGTAGAACAAAAATATCCGAAGAGCGATAGCAGTTTGCCAATTCGGATTCTGTCAATGCCCCTAAAAAAGAAACACTGTGTTCAATTCCCAAATCTCTTGCCATGTTTTCATATGTTATTCGCAAATCGCCATTGCCCACCACTCTTAAATTAAAAGAAATATTTTTTAACCCTGCCAAAGATTTCAATAAAACATCGAGGCCTTTAAAATAATGCGCCCGATCTAAGCCACCCACGAAAAGCAATTTATTTTCTAATGGCGCATTTTCCACCGGGTTAAAAAAAGAAACATCAACCCCAAAAGGAATTTCAATAAATTTTTGAGGATTTTTTTTATAAAAACCGCCAATGGAACTATTTTTTATATAGTCCAAGCTGGCACAAGTGATAAAATCAGCCCGGTCAAGTAATTTTTTACTAAAAAAAACAGAAGGAGTGCTCAAAATCTTGGCTACTCCTTTTAGGCTCAAAGTGTCCATGTGGTAATGAATAATTATTTTTTGTTTCTTTTTTTTAAAAAAAGAAAACAACCACATTATTTCAATTGCGCCAAAAAATGGGTAGTGAAAATGTATAATATCGCAATCCTTCAAGTAAAAAAATAATTGAGGAATAAAAGCTCCATTGCCGTATTTAATCCATGGTTTAATTCTCACGAAATAATCGCTGTTTTTGTCACGATCATATTCAGGAGTAAAAACAAGCGACTCATAACCGCTTTGAACAACAAAATGATGATAGTCTTGCGCCACTTTTCCAATTCCCCCCTTATACGGCGGAAAAACACAAACAACTTGAGCAATCTTCATAAAATCACCTTCTTTTCTAACAAATAATCATGCCACAAATACATGACGATGTATGGAATTATTGCTTGAAAAATATCAATAAAAACTGGCACAGCGCCAACAATATAAACAGACAAATAAATTATGATCGGTAAAAAAACAATAAAAATATCGTCATATAAAATTGTCTTACGATAAATTATATAAGATGAAGATCGAAAATCTTTTTGAAAAATAAAAAATTGCCACAAAAACAACGACGCAAAAATCAACAAAGCTTGAAAAACATCATCGATTCTCAAATCACCTCGATAGGCAACCAATACAATAATCACAAAAGACAAAAAAACAATTACAAATAAATCCTTAATTCGGTCAATAATAGTTTTATAGGCAACAATTTCGTCAAAATTAGTTTCTTCTATTAACTTGATCCTTTGTTTTCTTTTTCTTTCAATAAAATAAACCAGACCCATGCCATAATACGCAAATGGAACTAAAGATTTCATAATTTTTTCAAACATCTCCAGTCTGCCTCCAACAATAATGTATGCAATTACAAAAATAATCAAAGCTAATAAAAATAAATAATTTACAAAATCTAAAAATATAAATTTAGCGTTCATTTTGTTTGTTGCTAATTGCAATTTCTCTAATAATTTTAGTGATTTCCCGGTCTATTTTTTCTTGTCTAATTCTTAACCTAAAAACCAAAGAAAATAAAAGTAAAATAGAGAGATAAAATAAAACATCTATACCAGCAGACGAAAAACCCAATTCAGCCACAAGATTATCCATTTTTTTAATAAATACTACAACCAAACCGCTTCCCAACCAAAAAAATAACCAAAAAACAAACTCCCTGGAATCAATATTTTCTTTTTTCTTTTGCCAAAAAAGTCTAACTAGAAAAAAAAGAATAATTATAAAAGCAAAAATCTGTTGAAACATAATCTAATCAATTAATTTTGAAATTAGTAAATCTTTTATTATTTTAACTCCGCCTCCAAAACTTTGACCAAAATCGTTATAAATAACTGTCACTGGAATTTCTTTAATCCTCAAGCGATTTTTAAAGGCCTTGTAAATAATTTCACTACAGTGAGCCATTCCTCTTTGGTTAATCTTGATAACACTTAGAGCTTGTCTGTTCATGGCACGAAATCCGTTTTGCGGATCAGTCAAAGTTTTTCCTATTAATAATTTATTAATTACATGAGCTAGCGGGATAATAATTTTCTCCTTAACAAGGGGCAAATTTGATTTTTTATTCATAAACCTCGAACCAAAAACAATATCGCACTCATCACTATTAATCGGTCTAACAACATCCTGAATTTCATTAGCCACAAATTGACCATCAGCATCAAAATGCACCACAATATCAGCTCCACTTCTTAGCGCATACACATTTCCGGTTTCGAGAGCTGCGCCTTGGCCACGGTTAACAATATGTTTCAATACCACCGCTCCGTTCAAAAGGCTGACATTAACTGTCTGATCAACAGAACCATCATCAACCACCACAACTTGATCAACATATTTTTTCACTTCACTAACTACTGGTCCGATATTCTTCTCCTCGTTAAAGGCAGGGATTATGCAAAAAATCTTCATATCATTCTAAAAAGTCTTGAGTCCCTTATTGGCTCTTAATTCATAAATGGTTTTCTCAAGACCCTTGTCCAATGTAACAATGGGCAGCCAACCTAATTCATTTTTAGCCTTAGAAATATCTGGCAAAGACAATGGTTTCATAAAAAGGGCTTCATTAACATATTTAATTTGCGATGTCGCGCCAATCATTTTTATTATTTTTTTAGCAAAATCGGTCAAATTAATTTTCACATCTGACCCAATATTAATCGGACCGGGACAATTTGAATTCATCATTTTTAAAGATGCGTCAATCACGTCGGAAACATAACAAAAAGATGAACAAAATTTTTCATCACCATAGATTACGATATCTTTATTATCCAAAGCGTTATCAATGAAATCCGGAATCATTTGTTGATCATTCAATTTCATTTTCGGTCCGTACGTTCTAAAAACTCTTATAATTTTACCATCTACGCCATACTCTTCCGCATAGGATTGCACCATGGTCTCAGAATAACGTTTTCCTTCGTCATAAATAGCGCGCTGCGACAAATGATTTACTTTTCCCAAATAATCTTCTTTGACTTTGCTATCAAAATTGTCAAACAATCCATAAACCACAGATGAAGAAAAAAATAAAAATTTGGCATTATATTTTACGGCAATATCTAAGGCATTTTTTGTGCCATACGAATTCGCCAATAAAGTCTCTATTTTATTTTTGTTAAAATCTTTAGGCGACATTGGGCAAGCCAAATGATAAATTTCTTGCACTCCCTGAAATTCAATCTTGAATTTTTGCAATTCATTAAGTTCTTCTAGGACAATCGGTTTGGTTATGTCATGCTTTATAAACTCGAAATCTGGATTAGCCAACAAGTGATCGATGTTTTTCTCTTGACCGGAGGAAAAATTATCAATACAAATAACTTTTGAATCTTTAATTAGTTCATCGCACAAATGCGATCCAATAAAACCGGCTCCACCTGTTACTAAAACATTTTTCTTGTCAAAAATAGCTTTTTTATTATTCATACAAAATATAATTAAAAAATTATTTATTTAATTCTATTACAGAAACATTCACGCCACCATCAAAATTTTCTTCATAAGAATAAAATGAACTCACCAAAATACCATTGTCATCAAAAACTCTAACATGCGGTGCTCCGCCAATTCCAGCCGCTGTGACTATTTCTTGTCGTCCGTCATAATCCAAATCTCCGGCTGAAACCTTGACTCCCCCTTTGAATTTTTGATGGTAGGCAAAAAATTGACCGTACAATTTAGCGTTATCATCAAAAATTCTAATTTGCGGACCACCCCCAAGTCCTGGTGCTGCTATTATTTTTGATTTACTGTTTCGAATTTTTTCATTCAAGGAAGCAACTGCCACATTAACTCCGCCGCGAAAATTTTTGTCATAAGCAAAAAACTGTCCTTGCAGTTTACCATTTTTTTTAAAAATACGAACTTGCGGGCCGCCGGTAAACCCAGCGCCAGTCACGATCTCTTCTGATCCGTCACCATCAACATCACCAACCGCCACATTAACTCCGCCGCGAAAATTTTTGTCATAAGCAAAAAACTGTCCCTTTACTTCTCCATTTTTATTGAATATTTTAATTTGCGGGCCGCCGGTAAATCCAGCGCCAGTCACGATCTCTTCTGACCCGTCACCATCAACATCACCAACCGCCACATTAACTCCGCCGCGAAAATTTTTGTCATAAGCAAAAAACTGTCCCTTTACTTCTCCATTTTTATTGAATATTTTAATTTGCGGGCCGCCGGTAAATC
>Ga0233425_10002857_pt1 | contig 32812 bp, 38 predicted proteins | sample Watercolumn_Towu_2_FD_181712 | JGI IMG/M metagenome (GOLD analysis project Ga0233425, IMG submission 181712) | Freshwater microbial communities from Lake Towuti, South Sulawesi, Indonesia - Watercolumn_Towuti2014_140_MG | ecosystem: Environmental > Aquatic > Freshwater > Lake | place... | reverse complement strand
CGCCCATCACGGACTATTGAGAATTGAAGAATTCGGACTTTTAAGAGAGGCCGTAGTTACTTCTCTATTGGACCCATTGGAAGAAAAACAGGTAAGTATCCCAGAAGTTAGATATCCTTTCCCTGCAAATTGTTATATATTTGGAACTACAAATCAAACAGATATTCCGGATGCAGTTAACGACAGAATAATCATAATTACGATACCCTATCCAACTGACCCTGATTTGATATATAGAGGAACAAGAAAACATTTCCATAAACAAGTACAACCAACAAATGCTTACAAGATAGATGATGTTCATAAAAAAGAAGACATCTCATTGAGAGAAGACATCCCAATGCCCTTGCCTCTTGAAAAGGCAGTCTGTTCAACACTCATCAAGTACAGAGAAGAATATCAGGGAGAGGGAAAATTGATGATTCAAACAGGCCCAAGAAGTATTCAAGATGCGTTATATTCTGCAAGAGCATGGTTATTCCTAAATAAGCAATTTGATGATAATGCGCCAAAGATTGTTGAAAGAGATTATGCAATAACTGGAGTAAATTTTGCGCTTTGCTCAAGAGTTGCAGATGCAGGTGAAAATAAGGACAATAAAATAAAACAAGAGATGGTTTCTTGGATTGCAAAATCATTCCCGGCAATAGAAGTAGAAGAAAATAGCAAGTTCTGGTGCGATGTAACAAGTTACGTAGCAAATACAGGTTCAACAGATGTTATGGAAGGATTTAGCAAAGAAATGGAAGCTTACCAGAATGATATCTCCTCTGCGCTAAAATCATACGGAGCACTCAGGCAATTAAGGGCAAGTCCAAATGACAGACGTCTTAAAGTAAATAGAGTAATATATCCTTTTATGGATTATCTTTTTGATAGAGAACATGGACAGCCAGGAATTGAAAACATGAAAGAGAGTCAGGTATTGGAATTAATGAGATATTATATTGCAAATAAACCTGAAAATTTGAAGTGTTCTGTCAAACCTAGGTAGGTGAGAACATGACAACATATGTTGAGGATTTTAAATATGCCAATTGTAAACTATTCAGGACACCTCCAATTAATCTAAAAGCAGTTCAAGAACAAATCAATGCTGCTCTTTTAAATGCCTGGAAAAGCGGAAATTCTTTAGACGCGGCAATAAGCACAGTAATGCAAGATAGTAAAGTTGTGCAAACTCTCAGTAATCAAATATCGACAAATCTCGGGTATCAAAGAAAAGTTGGATATGAACACGTTGAAAGTGAAAGCGTGAGAAGATTAAGAGAATTTGAAGAGGCTAAACAGAAAAGGCTGCAAGAAGTAGATGAACAAATGGGTAAAAAAGCTGCCCAAACAAAAGAGCAAATAGAAACAGAAAGACAAAAACATCAACAGGAATCTAATGTCTACAGCCAAACACAGGGAGACTTCGAGAAAAGAAGACAAGAGATAATGAAAAAGTTAAAGGAGATAGGTGGTGTAGGTGGACTTGAAGCAATAACTAGGGTACAAACAGAACTAACAGGCAAGGATACAGTTGCAGCAAATCCTCTAGGAGACCTATCTTCAAAAGTAAAAGAAATGATTAACGAAGAGGGATACGACCCTCTTAAAGAAAAGAGAAAAGAAACTGGAAAGAAGAGAGATTACTTAGATAAATCATATGAAAACACAGATATTCGCAAAGAAACTAGAATGAAAAGAGTATGGGAGGGAATAAAGAGAATTTTATTCTATAAAATATGGTAAACAATGAAAATACCTCTGCTCCTGAAACTCTCGAAGGAAAATTGGAGAACGTACCCTCAGGTTATGGAGTTCATCCAAGCTCAACTCCAGTTGTAACCTCGTCAACTCCCGATAATAAAACCATCAAGGCAGAACAACCCCCAAGAATAATAAATATCCGTCCTCAAACTGTATACGAAACAATGAACGAAGAACAGCTCATGGATGAATTCAGAACAAGATATCAAAGTGATGAAAGATTCAGAGATTCAGTTTATAGAGATTTGAAAATAGGCAGAGCAAGAAAAGCTAAATTAAAATTCAAGAGTTGGATTCTTCCATCGTCTTATAAAAAAGAAGTAGAAAGTATAGTCCATGAATATGTAGTAAAACTAAAAAAAGCCCTCGACTTACAGATACAGATAAGACTATTTGAGGAAGAAAAAAGAAAGCTTGCGGAAAAGGCAAGAACAATAACTGAAAAAGAGCAAGTGATAGCAGAAACAGAGGGAGCTTATAATGAACTCACTGCAAAAATCAATGGAGAGACAGAAAAAATAAACGGCGAATTTTTGCAGCAATCTGAAGAAGAAAGAACAGCACTAGAAAAACAAAAAGAATTTATTGCCCAAAAGACAAATGCAGAAAGCATCGTTGCAGAACAGCTAAAAAAAGCCATCCTTTCTTCAGAATTGGTTAAGAAGGATGATAAAGGAAATGCCAATTTCGACAATGACGCAATGACAAGAAAAATAGCAAGTATTTGTCTGGATGAGATATTGAGCGGAATGGCGGCAACCGGAAAAGGAGGATTTATGGGAGAAATACAAAATAGTTACAGAGGAGTATTCTCGCATTATGAAAAACCAAGGTCGAGCATGGACATAAGAAAAGTAGATTGGAAAAAATCTAAAATAGCATCAATGAAAAAAGGATTCAAAGAACCAACATGGCCTTATCTTGTAGTTAAAAGATACAAGGGATTAGCAAAATGTTCAATTGATACTGCAATTATGATGGATAAAAGTGGAAGCATGAGAGAAGAAAGATGGGACCCTGCAAAGAAAACAACTCTTGCTATTGATGCGTTGATGAGAAGACTCAATCCAAAAAACAATACCTTTCTCGGAGTATTCAGCGGAGATGCCTATTCAGTAACTCCTCTAGAACTTATGAATAAGGTAACCACCGACGGTGGGGGAACATACATAAATAAAGCGTTAGATTGGATTATAGACACACTTAAAGATAAAGGACCAAGCATTGGATATCTAATAACTGACGGAGACCCTCAAGGGGAGGGAGATATTGTTGGAGAAACATATAAGTCTGCAGAAAAGTTCAGACATCATCCGGATATTCTTTTAAGAATATTTGCGATAGACGCAGATAGAAATATGAGAAAAACTCTTGGAGAAATAGCAAGAAGAACTGGCGGGAATACTGCAATTATCTACGTAGACAAAGGCAAGATTGGCGCAAAGGTAGTCGAAGAAACAAATAATGCAATGAAAAGAATGAGAGGTTATGTAAAATGATGAAAAATATTAAACAAAATTTTACACATGACTACCTGAATATTCAACCGAAAGATTTAAATACCATCACTACTGAAAAGTTACATCAAAATAGCTATTATAGGCTATAACAAAATAACAACGACGACAAAATGACAAGCGACACAAACAAAACCGGACTAGAGCAATTGGTTGCCAAGTATGGAGCACCAGCACCAAAGGCAGAAGTCAGAAAAGATACTCAAAAAGCATTTGATGCTTCTCAAGTTAGAACAACTGCTCAGGCAGATAAGACATTAAAAAGAGTAAGCGAAGGTGTTGCAGAAGGGCAAGAACTAGCAATACAAGGACAAACTGAACTCGCAAAAATTCAATTGGAACTTGCAGACCTTGCAGATGAATATGGGCAATTGAATGTAAATTTTGCCAATGCATTAGGAAAAGATGCAATTTATAAAATTGGGGACGTAATGTCCTTAGGATGGTACAGTGTTCTTGGAAAGAAAGACAAAGTAAGGGAAATTAGATTCAATGCAGTGAATAAAAAGAATGATGGACTTATTATTTTAATTAATAAAATGTCAAAGCTCATTGAAGAAACGCATGCCAAAGCAGAACAAGGAAGAACATATTCAAATCAGTTACAAGTAGAAAACGTCACATTCTTGAAAGATAAAGATAAAGATTTGATCGATAGATTAAAGACTGGACATTATACCTTCAGTGATCAAGCTGAAGCTGAAAAGGAAATTGCCAGACTAGAGGGAGAATTAAAAGAATTTGATGGAGTTCTTATAAAATATGAAGGAGAAGTCAAAGCTGCAAAAGCTGCCGGAGATGTAGAGCAAGTTAAAAAGCTTACAGATGAAATGACTCAAGTTCTTGATATGAAACATGAAGTTCTTGATGGAAGACTTGCTGCAGATGGAGTTGCTTCAGAAATAAGAAGAGAAATTCTTGATGCAGCTAAGGGAGTAGAGTCTGCCAAAGGAGCAATTGGTGCTGCTCAAATGAACTATCAGGCAGTAAATCTATTAATCGATTCAATGAATGAACTAGAGATAGTCTATAGATATCTTATGGAAGACATGATTCCAGTATATCAGATGCAAGCCAAAATTGCAGCAACAACTACTGGAGCATTAAAAATGAGAGATATAGCACAGAGAAATGCTTCAATCTCAAACAGATTAATGGATACAAATGTCAAGCTAGTAAAGGGACTTGCTGCATTGACATTCGATTTGCTTCAGACACAAACCTACGACTTAGAATCAATAGCCAAGAAAAGAGAAGAACTTAAAGCCTATACCACACAACTTAACAAGCTTAAGATGGATTGGGCTGAAGGTCAAACTACAATAAGAGAAAATAATAGTGGTGGACCTGCAGGAGCAGGCTACGTGACTGCTAAATAGGGAGGCAAAATGTCCCCATCTACAAGTTCTCTTGAAAATTCTGAAAGAATAAGATATCTAACTCAATTAGACTCTGCTCTGGACGCCTTAATAAAAGGATTGGCGCTTGAAAAAGAAGCATTTCCAAAAGAAATAGTTGAATTTGGAAACAAGAATCAATGGAAATGGACAAGACTGCCAACTCAAATGACAATTTTTTCAACTCTAACTGAAATGGTAAAAAAAGTAAGAGCACAATATGATTGGTTCAATGATAAAGTAGATCCGAGAAATCCAATGAACAACAGAGCATGGTTTGATAAAATAGATGTAAGCCCAGAATCTGGATTACCTTGGGTTTATGATATTATAGCCCTACATAGATTGAAAGCAGACTCAGCAAAGATGAGAGAACAAATGCTGGATTATCCAGTCATCGCAGATAATCTAAGTAAATTGCTTACGCAAGATTATGCAGAAACATCTGCAGTAAAAGCAAAAGCGCAAGCAACACAAAGAGAGGCAATGAAAAGAAGTTTCTTGGAACAAATTGCAAACGCAGAACTTTTAGGATGGAAAGCCGAAGAGCACAGCATGGCACCAAAGGCAAGATTAGTTGCAGATTTAATGGTTGAAAAACTATGGAACCTATCTTTTGTCAGATTCAACCCTGGAAATAATTTCTATGAACTATTTGTAATAGATACATTTACAGATGACCAGGATCAATTGATTAAACAAACAAGTGCAACCGAAGGAGAAGTATCAAAGAGATTACAAGATTCTCTAGTATTCGGCGGAACAAATGATGCACCTTATATGCTGAGATATTTAGATTCAACTTTTGATACTCTTCATCCAGTTCATCTAACAAGAATGATAATTGGTCCATTTGAAACAAAATATCTTACAAAACCTCATAGAGGTTTTGAAATGCTTGAGCCAACAGCAGAAATAATGAAAGGAAATTTAAATCTTGGAGTTTTAAGATGCAAAAGACAGTATACTTATGCTCCAAATTCAGAACAAAGCGACGAAACGATAAGACAAGTAACTTATGATAATGACTGGAATCAAGAATTTATAGTCTGCCCTGCAGCACACGCATCAGAAATCGCGCAGAAGATTTTGGGCACAGATATAAGAGTAATAGAATATTCGGGAGGAGAAAATGGCAAGTGATATTAAAGAGATTACATTAGATGGAATAGTAACTGAAGATAAGAAAAAGGTAAAAGAAATCATAAGAGATACAGTCCTGGCTGGAGAGGAAGACTCACCAACAAAGACTTTTACAGACTTGAAAAGAAAATATACTTCTGCTAACACAAATCCAAATCTTTACAGAGCAGTTGTAGATATATTCTCAGACAGTACAAGAAACACTTCTGAACAGATTAAAGCCTTAGAAGCTTATGAAACTGCCCTTTCAGTATTTAGAGCAAGCGCACTGGAAATAAGAAAAGTGATGGACATCCTAACTCTTGAGGGGAGATTGGCTGCAAGCAATGCATCGCTCGCCGATTTAAGAAAAGTAAACGGAACGAGACAAAAGAATGATGAAAGCACCACCAAAGCCCAAGGAGTTTCTGAGCAGCTTCAAACAGAAATAACTGATGCAGTATTCTTCTCAAATAGATATGCACTCCATATGGCTGGACAAGTTGGACTTGCTTTATTGAATGCAGAGCCAACTCAAACAAAGAATAAGTTCTCATTTGGAGGAGAAAATGATAGGTTGCAAAACAATGATAAGCTAACAGGAATTCTTGCAGGATTTGCAGTTGACGACGTAACAAGAGTCACAGAGGCACAGAAAGTTGAAAGTAAAGATGTAACTGATGCCCATTTAGTATCTACTCTGGAAAATACATTCACTTCCTGGGTAAATCAGTTTAATTGGAAAACTCTGGAATCAATTGCAGAGAAGCACGGCATGGAAAAGATTAAACTCAAATTCGGAAATTACTCAATGACTGCAGGAGAATTCAAGAAAAAGTACACTGGAGTAATAATCGACAGCAGATTCAAATCAAGAAAATCTGAAATAATCGGAAATGCAGAATATGTAGCAAGAATGTGGAAAGAACTTAAGAAAGTTACTGCATGGGACGAAGAAAAACAAGAGAATCCTTTAGATGCCCCGATAACAATATACACCCACGGAGAGCCAGGTGGAGGGAAGACATTTACTGCAGGATGCTTAATAAGGGAGCTTGGAGATTTATGCGACAAGCTAGGCATTCCATTGCTTGCATTTAATATTAGTATCACAGATTTCGCAACAAAATTCATGAATGAAAGCCCGCAGAAATTCAAAGAGTATGTCATTGATAGAGTGAATGCCCATAAGGGTCCTGCTATAGGATATTTTGCAGATGTAGACAGAGTAATTCCTTCAGATAATGACAGTAGCTCGTCTAATGAAGACCAAAAATTATTGTCAGTTATGTTTACTGCCTTTGATGGAACAGCAATTCCAAAAGGAAAATTCATAGGGCTAATGGATGCAAACAATACAGACAGACTGGGCAGAGCCTCTAAGAGTAGATTAACATCATCTGTCCTTCTTGAATTAAAGAGGTTTGATAAGCCAGAAGAATTTGCAGAGTATGCAAAAAGATACATGGTCAGAGGAGGAGTTGTTGTAGACGTAAAGGAATCCGAGTGGATAGAGTTGGGAAGATATCTCCTTGAAACCCCATTAAGTAATAGAGAAATAACAAACCAGCTTAATAATTTGAGATGTGGATTTGACCTTCCAGATGAAAAAGTTGGGGCATCTTATGATGAAAAAGTCAGACTCAGAAATGAGTATACAAAAACTATAACTAAGAAAATAATAATTGACACAATTGAAAAATACAGAACTACTGTAATGGGTATTGAAAGAGAAGAATATGCTGAGGATAGAAGAGCAAAGAGAACTCAACTTCTAAAGAGTCTGGCTACAAAGCCAAATCCAACTGATGCAGCCACTGCCTACGCAGAAGCAAAAGGCAACCTGGCAAAAGGAGCTTAAAATGGCAGACAGCCTAGCATCTCTTAGAACTTTAGCTGAATTGAAAAGAATTCAGGAGGGACTAACAGGAAGAGAAATAAATGTTGATCAGCTAACTAAAGATTTTCTTGCATTTTCACAATTTAATCCGGATAAAACATTAAACGTGAAAGTCCCAAAACTTTATCCCATAGAAGGGGATGAAATAAAACATTTTCAGGAATTTCTTGATAAAGCCGGAATTGACGCAAAATCCCCAAAAGCAATAGGAATTGGCGGAGCTTTTTCATGCAGAGATGTAGAAGATTATTTAGTTTTCGCTTCACTAAATCAACTGAAGGCAGATCCATTTGATAATACAAGATATCAGTTTGCCCCATTATTTGAAAAAGTATTCACAGACGGAGCATTGCTAATAAGAGATTTCGCCTTAAATGAAGTCCTGTTCGGAAAATTCTACGCAAAAAGAGGAGACCTAGATTTAAGAAAAGCCGCACTAAAGCCAAGGACATTTGTCAAAGGACCATACACCTTAGGCGTCACTTTAGATACCCCATCAGAAAGTGTTGCAAAGATAATCAAATTTAGAAAAACATTGGACGAAATGATAGCCGAGCCAAAAAGATTTCTACTTGATGTCTCAAAAGTAGACGCTTTAACAGATACGGCTATAAAACTAAGACAAAAGATAGGCTCCCCATCAAGATACAACACCCCAGAATCAAATACATTTGATGTAATGGTTAATTCAATCTGCCTGAGAAATAATGGAGATAGTTATTTCTTCCTTTATAATCCTCGGGAGCAAAAAAATGTTCTTGTTTATTTCGGAAATCCACTATTCAGAGGGGATACTCCGAAGGAAAGTGAATTAACTATTCTTGATGGGGAAGACCATCAGGAGACTTTGAAAAGGCTTGTAGAACTTGGATTTTTCAAGCCAAACCAAACGGTGCTAGAACAAAGAATAAGAGATGTGCAAAAGATACATGATGTTACAGTTAATGCATCAAATAAAGAAATAAACCAACAAGAACATGAAGATTTCTTTAGATTAAAGGATAAATTAGAAACTGCCAGAGCAGTAATGGATAGAAAAGATGAAAGAACACAGAGAGATTATGCGCTACAACAGCCAGCCGAAATTCTAGAGTTTATGATATCTCCCACAGTTTCAGATGCAGTTATTGATGAACTGCATCCAATGTTATCTTGGAACAGTGCAATAAGAATATATCATCAAACGAACAGATTTAAGAAACAATTTGTCGATGAAGATGAAGAAGGGAGAAAAAACATGATAAGGGCAGTAACAAGCAATTTGATGCTTACAAATTACCAAAATAATGATGTTAATCTTTGGATTTATAATAATTACAAGGCTCTTGCAGAAAGTACCGGTGTAAAATTCAAGATATTTGGAATAATTCCAGCAGATACTTCCACTTCTTCATAACCTAAAAGAAAAGGTTTTATGGATATGTAATTTAACTTAGGCAACTCCGCTAATAATTCTTAAAGAATTGTTATCTCCTATTATAACGCTTAATCATTGGCTCAAAGCTCATAAATATCTTCTATACTAATAACATTGTCCATGATAGATAACTCTATTTTTTATCTTCATATTAATTAAAAAGATAAGGAGAGATATTTTGATACTAAATTATTTTCTCTCAAAACCAGAAAAATCCCTTACTTCATAACTTCCGAATGAATATACTTCATGAATGCTCCTCAAAAATTCCAAAGCAGAAATTATATTTTTATCTTTTTCATTTCCTTCTATCTCTATGAAGAATAGATAGTCCCCTATCTTTTTCCCAGAAGGAATAGATTCTATCTTTGTAAGATTGATATCCTTTATCTTGAATATTGCGAGTATTTCATATAACAACCCAGGTCTGTCTTTCAGAGGATGCACAAGCAGAGAAGTTCTCGCATTTCCTTTAACTCCTGTATTTTCCTTATTTGAAATCAGTATGAAAGAAGTCAAATTATCATGATTATCTTCGATGCTTGTCTTTAAAATACTTAAACCGAATTCCTTCGCCCCAAGCACAGAACCTATTGCCGCATATTCCTTATTCTTAGAAGCTATTTCCATTGCCTTTGAAGTAGAATTAGTCTCCTCAACTGCAACCCCTTTCTTTCTATATCCCTCCAAAAATTGAGAACACTGTCCAATTGCCTGCACATGAGAAACTATCTTCTTAAAATTAGGAGTAAGCGAAGCAAGGCAATGATGAATTGGCAGATGATAAAGAGAATTTATCTTTACTTTATACTTTCTAAGCGAAAATATGGATTCTCTTACGGTTCCCTGAAGCATATTTTCAATTGGAGCTATTCCCTGCTCAACTTCCATAGATGAAACCGCCCTATATATTTCTTCTATGCTCCCACAAAATAAGAACTCCCGTTTAGGAAACGCAAGCTCTGCCACAATGTGGCAGTAACTTCCCTTAGGACCAAGAATTGCTATTTTGCTCATTGTGTTATAACAATTATCTCCTTATTTATTCTTTTCTTATTTACGATATCAAACCATCTTTCTTCAAACCAACCAATATTATGCTTCTTTATTTTTCCAAAGTGAGGGTCTACGATAATTATTTTACTTCCTTTGAAACCAATTACAACCGAATAATGTCCCTCTTCTTCAGGGGAATACCAATCAACTATTATTGGAATTTTATTTTTAATTAATAATTTAAGTGCCCTTATCGATGAATTTTGCCTGAAATATCCTTTTAACCCAAGTTTTTTTGCCAATTTGATCATATTTTCTTCTTTACATCCCTTTATTCTGGAAGTTTTTGTTAATTTGGCTAATTCTTTTTCAGACTTGTTAATTTTATAATACGTGAGAACCATTTTTAGAGAAGCAGGTCCACAATACCCTTTAGATTGTTTGAATGGTTTCACCTTTAGCATTTATTTCTTCCAGGTTTTATTTTTATATTTATGCATTCCTTCCAGGATTTTGGTTGTTAATTCTAATGACTCCTTGCTTAAATCTCCGAAGTAACCCCTTGCCTCTCTAATGAGGTTTTCTATAGAGGATTTGTCTTTATTTTCTATCATCGTCTTCATTATTGAAACTACATCAAAGTAAGCTTTTGCGGCCTCTTTGGAATATGGATTTTCAGTTTCTATATCTGCATACATCTCCTCACTCTGAGAAAGCATTCTGCCAACAGGATAAAGGCGCAGTTCAAAGTTTGGAGAGACAAGATTATTTGAAAGATTGAAGTTTAAGGCCTTAAGGGAAGTAGCAAATGCGATGTTGGATAAATGGTTAAGACATTGTATTATTGCCATTGACTTATCGTGCTCATCGGGAGACATTATTAAAACATTTAATCCCATTTTCTTTAATGTTTTTTTGTACCATTCAAGATATCTGCTCCCTCTTGCAGGACAGAGAACAAAATTCTGCCCATTAACATTTTTTAATGGACCAAAAACCGGATGCCCTCCTATGACTTCGCAGTTTGCATTTAACATCCATTTACATGGGTTCACTTTAACTGAAATAAAATCTGTAAGAAGAGAAGTACCTTTAATGTACGGTGAGATTTCTTTTATTGTCTCTTCAGTATTTCTTATTGGGACACTTATAATAATTACATCTGCCTGTGATACTGCCTCTTTAGGGGATATTTTTGTTTCTCTTCCCGCAACAATTACTTTATATCTTTGTTTTTCAAATAATTTTTTAAACATCTTTCCCATCTTCCCTGTTCCGCCGATGATTGCTATAACTTCAGGTTTCATTTTTCATTTATCCTTTTATTTTGTATATCTTTTGATTTTTTCATTATTAGATTGAATAGAGAAGATGTAAAATCAAGGTCATCAAAACCATTTGATTTTAGCTTGTTGTATCTGTCTTTTATTATCTCTTCTTCTCTTTTTTTATCTTCAACGGGTAGGTGATTCTTGATTTTGAATTCCGCCGCCTTCTCTGAGAGTTTGAATCTCTTGGAGATTACATCTATTAGCTCTTTGTCTAATTTATCTGTTTCTTCTCTTATTTTCTTTAAATCCATCTTAATAGATAAAGAGGGATGTATTTAAGATTAACTAAAAAGGCTTAAAAAGCCAGCTTTTTAACGGGAGAAATGATTGATTTGGATAAAGCTAAATTTTTGGGAAGAACTGTAAACATAGAACTAATAATCGAAGATCGAAAAATGGTAACTGTTCTTGGCACTGATTGCGTTAATGTAAAAGGAAAATTACTTGACTTAGGGGAAAAAACCTTTATTATATCATTGGGAAATGCAACGGAAAGAAGAGAGATTGAATATTATAGAGTTAGAAATTATTCTTTTGTAGATTAAAAGCATATATACTATTGGCAGTTTATTCCAATGTTCTATCATATGGTTTTTATCTATCTAAGTGAGATTAGAACAATTTGCTTTGCTTGTTTTCCTTTTCAGGAAACATTGTCTTCCAGGTAGCCCATGTCTTTCTAAATATCCCTGAGTTTTTCAATTCCTTGCCATTCTTCTTTAAAAACTCCTTAGTTTGAGGATCAGAAGGATACCCCGAACCAATGTCTCCATACTTAGAATATTCTTTCTTTATCTTTGCAACTTCCTCCTCCCTCGTCACCTTAGCCAATATTGACGCCGCAGAAACGCTTTGATGATTAAAGTCTGCCTTATGCTCACAATGTATCTCTAGATTCTCCTTGTGATTAACGAATTTCTCCATTGTAGTCTGCCAAGCAAGAATATTCACAGAAGGACAATCAACAATTACTTTTATTTTCTCCTTTGTAAACTTTCCCTGATTTATTTCATTTATTATATGGGCAGCTTTCTTTGCTTCTAAGGTATTTAGGTTTACTCCAGAATTAATAGACTCATCAATCTCATTTGCAGAGGATTGAACAACATGGCTTTTAAGGCAATTCTCTCTTATCATCCCAGAAAGCCTAACTCTAGTTGAATGAACCAAAAGCTTTGAATCCGCGACTCCTTCCTTCTTCACTCTCATTTCTTGCTCCTTAGTCAAGAGTACTCCCGCTAGAATCATCGGTCCAATAAGAGGCCCTCTTCCCGCATCATCTATTCCCAATATAAGTCCCATGATTATAAATGAGAATATTAATATAAAAATATGATGTTTAGATGATAAATTGACTTTTCCAGCTAACATTATACATAAACTTCATAGTGGTAACAAATAGAAAGATTTAAATAGTCAGTTATAACAAGAATTTGATGAAAACCGCTGATGCACAACAAATGGAAGTAAGCACACAAACCCCGGAGAATGGGGCGACACCAATTCATTTGGTGAGAGATAGTGAGAATTCTTATAGACCCGCAGAATTTGTTGATTGGAAAGAGAGTAATTTTATTGGTTTTGATGTTCAAAGAGCAGTAGAACTTGGTTGGCCAAGAGTTCTTTCTGAAGATATTGTTCAGTGTGGACTTGAATTTTTGAATGTTCAAAGATATAAACAAAGAACAAATAGAGGAATAGGATTTTATTTTTCTTTTGAAACTAGAGCAGATAGGATTCACTCTATTGTTGGCAGTATGATTGCTAATGCTTTTAAATTGGCAAGACAAAGAAATGCTAAATATTTTGAGTTACAATTACAAGACAGACCTTTACCTGAAAATATTGTTGATATGGATGAAAGTACTCGAAGAGATCATTACATTAAATCTCTGCCATGTATCGATTATAGGCAAGAAAAGGAATATTTCGATTTATTTAGAATATTTCATGACGAATCTATGCACGTCAAATCTAATTTATCTATTAGAAAACCTGTAGAAGAAGAGAGACTTATAATTCCAGTTGTTGCTTTGTTTAATCCAAGAAGAGATTAAATTAACTTTTTATGATTTATCTTGTAATATAAATAAAAAACTATGCAGATAAATTCGACTATGTAATTAACGAAATTGGATTAAAAATTTCCCCAAAGATAAATAATATGATAATCCCTGAAGGTTATGATACTGGAGAACTTGGACTATTAGTTTTAAAGGGATTATTTGATACTGATGGTGGTTTGTCTATTTTTAACAATAACAAAGTTATTTACCCACGAGTTGAAATTAGATTATCTCCTTGTCCTGCACAAGAGCAAATATTTGGAATATTAAATGAGTATGGTTTTAATTTTAAAGTGCAAAAATTCGAAAGAGGGCATATAAAGATAAAACTAAATGGCAAAAAAGAGATAGAAAATTGGTTTAATCTGGTGGGAAGTTCGAATCCTACTCATACAAATAAAATTAAAGAACTTAGATAGTTAGGTTTAAAAGCACCCTACCTCTCATTTTTGTATAGCGGGGTAGACCAGTCTGGAGTGGTCGCCAGGCCCATAACCTGGAGGTCGTGCGGTTCAAATCCCACCCCCGCTACTTTTTTTGTATGTCTTAATAAAAATTTATAAATTAATTTCTGGATGTAGCTTAAGAATAATAAGGTTTATAAATCAAAATTTGAATATCACATCGAACTTAGCAGAAAAAGAATATTTTTTTGATTGAGTAATTAACATGACTGAAAATTTAATTAAATGTGAAACGTGCTTTCTTACACATGATAAGAGAGTTCCTAAATTGCATACATGCATGATGCAGATGAATTGCAAAATTTGCAATGGATTTCACTTCTTTTTTGGTATAAACAAAGAGGATTATATGAAATTTAGGTGGGAATGTCAGAATTGTAAGGCGAGATATATCCCTCTATCATTGAGGTGGCTTCCAGAATATTACGGGTATGCAGAATATGAGGTTCCTGAAAAAAAGGATAATAATTTTATAGATAAAATAAAAAAGGCCTTATTGGGATAAGTTAAGTTTATCTCACTTAATCGTAGATATCTCAACAACCAATAACATTATCGACAATAGATAATAACTTTCTTTCCTTTAATTTTAATATAAATGTGGTACTCTTATGATTTTGTATAATTGATTTAAACTACTTTATACTAAATGGATTGAAGTTTGTCTTAAAATCATAATAATCTTCCTTTTCTTTCTTCTTTAGAAAACCTACGACTTTATAGGTAATAGGAGTAAACACAAATTCAACCGCGCACTTAAACACATAATTGGAAAGAGCAACACTTAACAACAAAGCAGGACTTAAAACTCCCAAGAATGCAATCAATACGAACAATCCGGTATCAAAGAACTCTCCAATTATCGTTGAACCTATTGTTCTTGTCCAAAGATATTTTCCCTTTGTCCATATTTTCATCTTCGCAAGGACGTATGAATTAGAAAACTCTCCAACTAAATAGGCAATCAAACTCGCAAGAGCAATTCTTGGAACTAGCCCTAAGACAGACTCAAAACAACCCTGCAAATCCCATCCGTGAGCAGGAGGCAAATACTGAACCATCATCATAGTCAATGAAAACAAAAATAGACTGAAGAAACCTGTCCATATTACTTTCCTAGACCTCCTATATCCGTATACCTCAGTTAAAATATCCCCAAAGATATAAACAATTGGAAATAATATTGTCCCCCCATCGAATGTGAAAACTCCAAGATTCAATATCTTAGTAGATGCAACATTTGAAATTATAAGCGCAGCAGTAAATAGTGCAATAATAACCTCAAAATAATGGAATCTTCTTTCGCTTTTAGCCATAATCCTATCGGGATTTATTATTTATAAATTGTTTCGTTTTATTCTTGATAAACTGTTGCTAAATATCACCTAAATGCTTAAAAATGGCTGCTTATCTGAAATAATATGCTGAAACAGATACTTGACGGTAATTTTGACAATTATGATTTTCTGGGCCATACATTAATTGTAGATAGAGAACAGGGAGATATTCGTTTTGAAGAATTTAAGTCTGGTCCGGATGATAAAGGCACAAATGGTTTATCCAGAAAAAGCTTGGATTTCTTGGCGCAAATAGCAGGTGCATCGCGCGATGCAACGCATGTTCATCTCAGCGATTTGTCACGAAGAGTATGCATAGAAGGAAAACATGGTGCAATGGAAAATTATACCGCATATTCAGTGGCTTATTTTAAAGAAAAAAGCAAATAATAAAACATAAAATAATTAACTTACTCTCAATCATAAACCTTATAAGGCTTTAATTCTCTTCATTTCAGAGCCCAGGTGGCGCAGTGGTTACCGCGTTTGGTTGCTAACCAAATTTCCAGCAATGGATTCGCAAGTTCAACTCTTGCCCTGGGCGTCATAGTTCCGAACGGGGTTTTGGTCAAAGATTCGGAAATTGGTTATATTAATTAAAAACAAATTTTATCTTTCAAATACTGCCAATAAGGATCTTTGTTTAACTAATCCACCAAAATGAAAAGCATAAAAGCAATTACTTTTCATGCATCCACAGGGACCAATTCCTGAAACCGCATCTGGCGAGTAAACCAAATCTTAAATCAATTAAACATGTTGATGATCCGAGAGATATGCCTTATAAGAAATTAAAGAAACAAATATGGAAAGGACTTGGAATTTTAGATTATATGATTATCCCGCACTATAAATCAAATCATCCAGAATCTAAGGGAATGGATAAGGAAGTAAAATACTGTAAAAAGAATAATATAAAGTTTAAAACTCTAAGAGATGGAGAGGTTATTATAATAGACAATTAAGATCATGCACAACCTTTTTAAAACTCCCTCACTGTTTAATATAATAAAATGGTGATGTCATTTTTTGAATGGAAACAAGCGATTAAAATAAATAAACATAAACTGGTTTTCTCATTTTTCCTTCTTCTTTTAGGAATTGCAGCCTTCAGCGCTTCAGGAGACTATGCAACCACTGTTGCAGGAACAGTTGCAGCCCCAGATTTAATCCTGGACCATTTCGGCCCATACAATCTAAGCTTCATATTCGTCTGGTTATACATCCTAATCATTGCCATATATTTCATCTATCCTCTTGTAATAAAGCCAAAAGAACTGCCTTACATATTAAATATGTTCAGCATATATCTTTTCATCAGATCTTTCTTTGTAATATTTACTCATTTAGCTGCCCCACATGATGCAACAATAACCTACTTCCCAAGCTTTTTACAATTGATTAATTATTCAAGCGACTTATTCTTCTCAGGACATGCAGGTTTACCTTTTCTAGCCTTCCTTGTATTCAGAGAACATCATAAAGGGCTCGCACACTTTATGTTTGCCTGTTCAGTCATCCTTGGAATAACTGTTCTTTTGATGCACGTTCACTATTCTATAGACGTTCTAAGCGCATATTTCATAGTCTATGGAATATACAAGGTAGGAAATAAGTTCCTAAAAAAATTTAAACAAGATAGTTCTAAGCAATAAAAAGGTTTAAATATGACCAGTTTTCCGCCATTAAATGAAAGGCGCAACAATTATTCCGACAAGCTTTTTACCAATTATTGGACCAGAACTTGATGGAGCAGAACCTAGACGTATCACTCTTTTGCATAAGAATGGAACAACATTAATATGCGCTCTCTCAAGAAGCATTGAAGAAGTATCTTATGATAAACCAATGGAAGACTCATTTATTCTAAAAATGCTTGATAGAGACAATGTCACTCTATCCTATGAACAGAATATTACTCTTCGTGAAAGAAAAGTGGGAAACAAGTCATACACCCTAACTGAAACTCCTTTAATGTTATCTGAAGAAAAGAAAAAAGAAAAGAAAAAACTCCCATTCCTTAGATCTGGAGAATTCATTTCAGACATAGTCCAATCTGGAGAGGGACTTGATAGTAAAATAAATGACTTGCTTTCAATATCAAATGAGTATATTACTGCCTACTGCGAGGAGATAGCAGATCATGGACTTATCAGACTCCTTAAATCGAAGAAAATAAAAGACGTAAAAGAACGTTCCAAAGAGATTGGGGCTGCAATATATGACCAAGTAAATGGATTATTTCATGAAGAACACGATGAACCAAGAATTAAAAAACATGATTTATATGTTGCAGATAGAGCAGTTAAAGATTATTTCGATGATTTGAGGTCAACACCTAAAAAAATTACTGCACTTGTTAAATCATTTGCACTATTGGGTGCTGCGAGCATAATCATGCCCCCAAGCCTCCCAGAAGTCGTAGAAAAAACATTAAGAAAAAAATATGAACAAAGATATGAAAGCATGACAGATGAAAATGAAAAAGAAGCCATTGCTCTGAGTGAATTTGCTCTTTGCAATCCAAAACTTATATCTGGCATTAGGAGAGGATATTTTGAGTTTAAAAAAGTAGCAGACATTACCACATTTTCATTACAACTAGCTGCGAATGCTTATATTCTCTCCCATTGGTCTCCCTGGCTGTCAATACCTCTAACAATTCCCACAGTTTTAACTGGCGCCACAATGTTTAGAAATGCTGTCCGCTCTGGCTGGCAAGATTATAGCGGCATTCTTGCTACAGAGATAGAAAAGACTATACAAAAAGAGATAGAAAAAGGAAAATTATTTTAACTAAATCAAAAATAGCCCTAAAAACTAACAGGGATTAGTTTTTTAAATAGAGTTTAATTAATCTATTTATGGTTAAGACAAAATTATGTGCGGATTGTAAGAAGAATGAATTTGAAGTAAAACCTTTTGCTAAATACCCTAGAAAATACTGCAAGCAATGTAGTGAAAAGAGAAAAAAGCTCTGGGAAAATCAATGGAAAGTCAAATTCGAAGATCTCGATGATGAGTGAAACCCATCATCAAATTATTATCTTCTATAACAACTGCTAATCCTCGATACTGTCATCTTAACGGTTTATATGTAATTATTTAACTTTAATTATCTCTAGAACGCTAGGCTCAACTATTTTATCATCGACATAAGATAGCAACGTTTTCATAAACCTCTAATAGTTATTTAATCTAGTATGTAAATGTTAAAATTATTTACTTTCTAAAAATCTAAATATTTCCTTGATTTCTCCAGTGTCAATGAACATCTTGCCAGCTTCCTTTCCTTTAAATCCAACTTCTTCATCATCATTGCATCCAAACCAATGATTTGATTGCATCACGGTTGTTTCTGCCCCAAGATTTTCCCACGCAGATTTTAATCTTTTTATTTCTTCTTTTCTTAAATCATCTCCAAAGAAATCTATCTTGGCTAAAATAACTTTAGTTGGAACTTTTAGTGGCTTTTCTATTTTATCTGCTTTAAGAGCATTTCTAAATAAATCATATATCTGACTATTACCCGGTTTTGTATCATAAAATCTCTGTAATCCGAATTTCATTCCTCCTCCGTCCATGCCCTCGCACGCACAAGCACATGCAAGCCTAAGTATCCATCCAGGAATCTCTTTTTCTAGTTCCTTTGTTGCCCAAGGAATTTTATCTTTTGGAGCTTGCTCAAGAAGGTCAAGCATCGGGGCGGCAAGAACTGCTCTCTTAACCATTGGCTCTTTGGAGGTTAATAATGCAAGAGCATATCCTCCCAAGCCACTCATTCCAAATCCATATGGTTTTTGCTTTGTTTCTTTCTCAACCATTTTTATCGTGTCTTCCAAATCGCTGACATAGTTATTAATTGTAATACTTTGATTTGTAAGCACTCCAGAATTTCTTGGGGCAAATGTAACAACATTATACTTCTCTGCAAGAGCATCAATTATGCTATTTCTATCTCCATTATTTCCAAGAAAAGTAGCATATATTATGCTAGGATTTTCTTTTTTGGTTGAATAGCTCTTAATTTCTATTTGTGTCTTATCTCTTGCCTGGGCAAAATAACTTTTACTCCCTATTTCTGCGCCAAATGAATTTAGATAAAGCAATGCTGGAAGCGCAATAGTCGCAATCAGTGACCTTAATCCCCTCATGTAAGTTTATATTAATTTTATCTTTTAAACATTATTATACTGAGATGCAGATGATATAATATCGACGAGAATTATAAAAAATATATGTAATATATTCAAGATATATAATCGTTTAAACCTTTTTATTTGGGGGGATAGGTTGATGCAAACTTAATGTCCTTTTGTTTTGATATTGAAAGCAAAATGTCTTGAGTTATATCACTTGAAATTTTCTGGATTGATTTAACTGGGGCGAAGAATCTTGATTTTATCTTTACTCCTGTTGTATCCATTGATACTCTTATCTTTAATTCTTTTTTCGTTGATTTGATGTGTTCTTTTGTGTGCTTTAATGCTATTTTTTCTACGATTTCCATTGCTTTGCCTAAATTACTTTCATAAGTTATACCAGTTTCAACTTCTCCAAGGACATATTCATTTATCATTGTGTAATTTATTATGCTCTGTTCAAAGAGAAGATAGTTTGGAACCATAATGTTTCTTCCGGAAAGCTCTTCAGTGTTAATTAATCCCCCCACTTCATCTATGTATATATGTGTCAATGAGATATCATATACTTCTCCTTTTACTTCCCCTATCTTTATCCTATCTCCAATATTAAAAGGCCTTTTTACTATTACCATTATCCATGCAGCTATTCCCGTTATTGGTTTCTGAAGAGCAAATCCCAGAGCGGCAGTAAGTAATCCTGCTACAACCCCGAATCCTGCCAATGAGCCAGTGAAGGAGAATATTGCAAAAAGGATTATAACAAGATATAATGTCATATTCATCATTCTTGTGAATATTTTTATGTTAGAAACTTGATGCTTTGATGTAGCTTTTTGAAGCAATCTTCTCTTAACCGTACTAATTATTATTTTTGATAAAGATATTACTAAAAGTATGATTATTATTACTTCAAGAATCAAAAAATACTTTAAATTAATCAAATCTCCGATTGCGACCATATTCTGCCCTTGTATCATCAGTTTAAATAAATTTATGTGCTGGCGCATAAATTAATATTCTATTTGAACTAGCCTGTAAGAAACCTAAAAACTGCCTTCTTTGTTTTTGGAGACCAAAATGCAAGATGATGCTCAATCGCCAATACTCTTTTTGACTTCGAACCTTTTAATTTAGCAGAAACCCCGGGGAAGACGATAATATCAAACGGAGTCCAAATGCTATATAGTTTGACCTTCCTGCTTTCCTTTTTCATATTCGCATTTATTTCTTTTATAAAATTACTTTTTATTGAAAGATCTTTTAATCCCTGATTCAAAAAGGAAAAAATCGTTGCCCACCAAACTCCCTTATATGGAGTACAAACACTTATGCATTTTTTGACATTATTTTTATGATTTTGAACATAGTGATGTGCAATTAAACCTCCCTGACTTATTGCAACGATTGAAATCTGCTTCTCTTTTACATTATTGTCTATGAATTTATCAAGTTCTTTAGCTATCTCTCTAAGAGATACCTGCCCGAATTTATTTTTATAATTAAATTCGTATATTTTCCTTATTCCTTTCTTTTTTAAATAATTTTCAATTGGAAGATAATGAAATCTCCCCCCAGAAAATCCGTGAATGAATAATATAGGTTCCATTTATCATAAATAGATAAACGATGTTAAAAAGCTTCCTTGTTTTTAATTTAGGGCACATAATCTGCAGAAAGAGAACAATTGTTATTTTCCGTCCAATATAATTATGGGTATTTGAGGTATAATTAATTAAGCTTCTTCTCCAAACAAAGGTGTTGAAAGATACCTTTCTCCGAAGTCTGGCAGGATAACAAGAACTTTCTTTCCTTTTCCTAACTTTTTTGCTAACTGCAATGCTGCATGCATTGCTGCCCCTGAAGAAATCCCTACAAATATTCCTTCTTCCTTAGCTAATCTTCTTGAGATATCAAAAGCCTCTTCATTTTTTACTTTTATTATTTCATCGTATATTTCTTTGTTAAGAACATTTGGAATGAAACCTGCCCCTATGCCTTGTATTTTATGTGGGCCTGCAGGATTTCCTGAGAGAACTGAAGAGGTTTCAGGCTCTACAGCAACAATGTGAACTTTCTTTTTTGCTTTCTTCCTTAAAACTTCTCCAACTCCGGTTATTGTTCCTCCAGTGCCAACTCCTGAGACAAACGCATCTAAATCTGGAAGTTGCTCTAAAATTTCCAATGCCGTAGTTTTTTTATGTATTTCCGGATTTGCAGGATTCTCAAACTGTTGAAGTTGAATCCAGGAATTCTTTTTTGCCAATTCATCTGCTTTTTTTATCGAACCAGTCATACCTACTCCTTCTTCAGGTTTTACAAGAACTATTTCTGCCCCTAGAGCTTTGAGAATTTTTCTTCTTTCAATGGAAACAGTTTCAGGCATTGCTAATACAAGTTTATACCCTTTAACTGCTGAGACAAAAGCTAATCCTATTCCTGTGTTTCCTGATGTTGGTTCAATTAGAGTATCTCCCGGTTTTATTTTTCCAGATTTTTCTGCATGTTCAATCATAGATAATGCAATTCTGTCTTTTACCGAATTCATTGGATTAAATGATTCTAGTTTTGCGTAGACTTCTGCAGAATCCTTTCCAGGAAGTTTATTTATCTTTACTATAGGAGTATTTCCTATTAATTCTAAGATATTTTTTGCTATTTTTGCCATGAAATTAATGAGATTAAATTACAAAGTCATACCCGCTTTCAATTTTTGGCTTACTGACATAAAATCCAAATTTTGTCAAGATAATTTCAACTTCTTCCTTATCTTCAAAGTTATAGAATTGAACTATTTCTCTAGGTATTCTTATCCCAAGACTTAAACCCCATTGGGAGACTGTCGCATTAAATTTCTTTTCCATTTTAATTGATATCAATTGATATCATAGCCCCTATTTAAACCTTTCTCTTCTATCAACATAGATTTTATAAACAAAAAACCCTAGAAATAACCATGAAGATACTGATAATAGGGTGTGGTAAAACTGGGGCTGAGATTGCAAGAAGTTTAGTCTCTATTCCCGAAGTAGAAAAAATATATCTTCTTTCAAAAATCTATGATGAATCAAGAGCCCTAGAAAAAGAACTCAATAATCATAAAGCTCTTGCCATTTCTTCGATGGACAATTTGGAGAACATAAGCAGCATTGACTATACAATCATCGCTCTGGCAAATATACCTAAAGAAGAAAGAGAAAAAAGCTTCCATTTATACAAAACAAGTCATGACATGAGACAACATGAACTTAGATTCAACTTCTATGGAATAAAACATATTGCGAACTCATTAAAACCCCATTCTCCAAAAATAAAATTTGTAATAGTAACCAATCCAAGTGAAGAAATAACTAATTATCTCCGGCACACATTGAACAACAAGAATGTATTCGGCTTCGGAACTCATCTCGATGCAAAAAGATATTCAAAAGTCATTGGAAAAGAAGTCTTATGCTTGGGCCCTCATGGAAGAGCCTTCCCTTTAATCAATGCTAAATCTCATGATAAATATGACTCATTGCTTAAACAAGTCGACAGCGAGCTTATTGAGCATCTAAAGAAAAAAGGAATACCTAATGAACAAGTAGGTTTAGAATTTAGAGAATTCTTTGAAAAACTAAACGGCAAGAAAGAATCCATTCTTCATATATGCAGTTATCTCCATAAGCCCTTCCTTGGAGTAAAAGATATTTCTATCTCTTTGCCGTTTAAAGTAAAGAACGGAAAAGTCCTCGGTCCTGCAAAGATAAAAGCTAATAAAATTGAAAAAGAAAAATTCATCAAACTTGCAAGTGATTTAAAAATCTCCGTAGACAAACTAATAAGTCATGGCGTTTGTTAATAACCTAAGATTTCTGCTGCAGTTTTTACGATAAGTGCTTCCAGTCCAACAGATCTTGGATCTTTGCTGTCTATTCCTGCCCTCAAATAAAGTTGCCTAGCAGTTTGTAAATGTGTAAGTCTATCTTTTGCAGGCATTGAAGTTGCCAATTTAACATAGCTGTTTGCAGTCTGTGCTATTGGATCCTTCCCGCCACTATATGCTGGAGATTCCAAAAATGCAAGAGCATAGTCTATAAATCCTGAAGAGATTGGAACGCTCTTTTTACTCATTCTATCTCCGGCAATCAAAAACAAAGAAAATACTTCCTTATCTTTTGCAAGGGAATATACTTTATTTAATTGCATCAACGTTTGCAAGTGTTTCAAGTCAGCCTCTTTGTAATCTTCTTTATTTTGTATTCTACCCCAGCAATAATTGAAATAAGATTCAAGAAGAGGTTTAATTCTTGCCCGACTGTCTTTTACCCCGATAGAATCTGAAACTGCTTTAAGTCTAGCAATATAGTCGTTTAACAAAGAATGATTATCTTCAGATGCTGCAAATAATGTTCCTCTGAAATAGCTTTCAGATTTTGTGTAAAATTCGTTCAAAAACGCTTCATCCAAATTAGATTTAATGTTATTTGCCCCAATATAATTTTCAACAAATGCAAACTGTCCGAATATAGTTTTATCCGGATTTACAGATTTAGAAACATCACCTGATGCTTGAACAGGCATCTTAGAATCATATCCTGCAATTGCAATCTCCAATGCAGACCTTATAACTCCATTTTTAGATTCTTCGTTAGGCATTTTCAGAGCATCAAAATTTGAATTTGCTACAGAATAGAGTCTTAATCTTTCTTCAGGTTTCTTTTCAGATTTTGCTTTTTTTAGAAACTCTGATGGATGGATAACTTGCGCTTCTTTCTCAAGAGCAATCAATTCATTTGAAGAGAAGAATATCTCTCCTTTGAACTTTTTAAGTAGTGCCATTGCGCCAGAATAATTCTCAGAAGCAATAATCTTCCTCAAATCTTTGACTTTTTCAGTCTTAGTCATTTCAATAAATACCCGTCTATATCTGCTTGCTCCAGCATCAGTCACAAAACCTTCACTAGAAACCTTTGAATACATTTTTACAGCAGCAGGATAATCTTTTCTTTCTATTAATTCTATAAGTTTATTCGTTAATACACTTTCATCACAGCTATTGACTGCCTTCCCCCAGTTTTCATATATTGCCGGAGAAAAATAGACTGCAGCCGCAGCTATTCCTCCAAGTACCAAATTTCTTATGATATTACCAACTACAGGTCTATTATTATCCATATAATTTCGATATTTGAAGGGTATTTAAATTTTACTAATTGTTACTACTAAAGGAATACAACTTATGAATAAGATACTAATGAAATAAAATGCCGGCGTGCCGTCAATTTGGGATCGAAGTACGCCGACTATGATTTGTAGGATTGATGATTTGCGATTTTGGATTTGTGAGGGTGAAATGCAAGGGGGAATGTAGCGATTAATTAATAAGACAATTGAAAGTTAAAAGCTTTTCTAAATATAATAGTCTGTTGAAAGGAATTGAGATGAGTCATCTGCTAGTACTTTTCTTGTTATCTCTCTGTTAACTGGATTATCTTTTGTTGCATACAAAGTTCTTATTGAAAATGCTCTCAGTGCAGCTTCAACATCTAATGTACCAACGGCAGAGTCCCCCCTTCCAGAGAATGGAAGCGAATCTGGTCCTCTCTGGCACTGGCAATTAAGATTTATTCTACAAAACTGCTTTGATAAAACATCCAGAGTTCTTCCAAGCTTTGCAGCATCTCTGGTAAAAATACTTGCCTGTTGTCCTAAACCTATTCTTGGAGCATATGCGAGTACTTCTTCTATATCATCATATGGAACTACTGGAATTACTGGTCCGAATTGCTCTTTCCAATATAAGTCCATCGTATCGTTGACTGGATAGATAACCGCGGGGGAATAAATTGTCTCATTAATTTGTCCGCCTTTTGGATTTGCTATTTTAGCTCCCTTTGCTAAAGCATCTTGAACAAATGCATCCATTTTCTGAGGATATCCGTCTTCAGGAAGGGGGGTTATCCCTACATTTGGTGTCCAAGGCATTCCAATAACTAATTTATCGACTGCTTCAGATAATCTTGCAACATATTCGCCTGCAAGCTTTCTTGGAACAAAATGAGTTTTCAATGCAGTGCATCTCTGTCCATTGTAAGACAATGCTCCTAAAACTCCCTCTTTAACTGCGACTTCTAAATCTCCATCTTCAAGAATTATCGATGGATTCTTAGCTCCAAGACCTAAAATTGGTTTAAGCCTGTTTAACTTTGGATGATTTCTCATTATATCGTTTGCAACACTGCATGAACCTATGAATGCCAAGGCATCAAACTTTCCAGTTTGCATCATTGGGGTTACAATTACTCTTCCGTCCCCATAAACCGTATTGACAACTCCTTTTGGAAATACATTGTAAGCATCAAGTAATGGTTGATGTAATAGAACTCCATATTTGGCTGGCTTGAAAACAACAGTATTGCCCATTATCAAAGCGGGAATTAAAGTGGTGTAAGTTTCATTTAAAGGATAGTTGTAAGGACCCATGCAAAGAACTGTTCCGAGAGGTGCTCTCTTTATCATAGCTAAAACTCCTCCTTCTTCGTGAATTCTTGCAGAATTCATGTCCAATTCTTTTACTGCTTTTATCGTTGCGTTAATATATTCTACTGTTCTGTCAAATTCGGTTGTAGCATCTTTCTCGGTTTTACCAATTTCCAGAGCTAGAAGTTTTATTGTTGGTTCTCTTGCTTTTAACATTTCTGCAACGAACTTTTCCATATATCTGACTCTTGTACCTACGGAAGCTGATGGCCATTCCCCTCTTCCACCATTGTAAGCAGTAACTGCTGCCTCTAGTGCTGAAAGTGCTTCTGCCCCGGTATGTAATGGTGTGCTTCCAAGTCTCATTCTTTTTACACTTCCATCAGCAGATCTTACGCAAACAGGAGAAGTTATTTCCTGCATATCTCCTTTCCATTCTCTCAATTCTCCATCGATGAGATACTTTCTTTGTTCAACTACTTTTGGCTTATACTTTTCAGGTATCTGATCTTCTGTTGGAAATATTGTATTATCTAATGCCATTTTACTTATGATACTACCGAAAAATAACTATATATAAACCTTTCGTCCAAAAAATAGTAAAACCCCCAATCGCAGCAAGCTGCGGGGATATTAGACAGAATAAACTATTATCCTATGCCAATGATTAAAAGATAATTACTTGTCTTGTGCTTCAGTTCACCTAGTAACAGAGCTGGAAGGATTTATTTTCGATTAAAAAACAATTTAAAACAAAGCAAAGACAATATTTTAGCCATCCAATTAATTTAAATACCCTAAAAAACAGTAATGAATATGGGAAGACGAATGAGATCAATATATGCCTCTCTTGGGAAAGGTATTCAGATGGGCATAAAAAGAAAGAAGTTAGTTAAAAAGCTAAAAGAAAACGCAAGCAGATTCAAAAATTAATTTTGGATATTTTTGTTATACTTAAATTAATAATCCCGATTTATTAAAAATCAACCATTACAAGATAATACCCTTCGGGCAACTACAACAAAATACCAAGAACTGCATAAATATCTGTAATATGAATAATCTCATCAGATAGAAGATAATAATTTTTCTTTTTTTAATATTGTTTAAGAATAAAAATACTGGCCTTTTATACTTTGTATACGAAGAATTAAGCCACACTATATCTTATTGTTTCCATAAAGTTGTGCTTTACCTTCTTGCACTCATTCTTTGAATTCTTAAACAAACTCTTGCACTCTTTCATTTCTTTCTTATAATCGGCATTACATTGCTTTGTCTTATTTCCTTCATTACATGCCTTCGACTTGTCCTTTGAAGCAGCAAAACATGCATTCTTCACCAGAGTAGCCTTAGAAACGCAGGCACCATACGTTCTTGTAGCATTCTTAATCTCTTTTACCAATTCCTTAACTTCACTCTTATTCATTTCTCTAGATTGATTCTTTTCCCTTTCCAGATTTGGACTTGCAGATTCATTCTCTGCAGCTATAACTGAGATTACGCTTAATAATAGCACGCCCACAAGCAGTAAAGCAAATACACTCTTTTCCATATATCCTTACATGAAATTCTCTATATAAATGTTGCCCTATTCATTTGTATTTTTATGTAACTATAAAGTAGTTAATAAGAAAGATTTATATAGGCAAGAACGGCAGAATTTCCATGGTAGAAGTAGGAAATGTATATTATCCAAAGCCCCAAGTAAGGGAATACAGAGTTTGGAATGAAAACAATGTTTTCATAGCCCTGCTAATTGGATTTATGATTATCCTTGCAGAAATGATGGTATTCCTTCTAGTTAACTTTACCACTCTTCAAATGAGCCTAATCGCCCTTATCGGCCTTCTAATTTATGCTTTATTCCTTTTCTTCTTGCTTGAGCCTTCAAGAGTAAGAGAGATAAGACAAACTGAAATAAGAACATTTGAAAAACCAATCATAAAGGAAGTTATAAAGGAAGTTGAAAAACCTGTTGAAGTCATTGTTGAGAAACCAGTTATGAGAGAGGTTTATCTAGAAAAACCAGTCTACAGAGATAGAGTAAGAACAGTTTATGTTGAAAAATCAAAGAAAAAACTCAACATTCCAAAGTACAAGTTCGTTGGTTCCACTCAAACAAGAACCTATCATCTCAAAACATGTAGACTTGGAAGACTAATAAAGAATAAATACAAATTAAGCGATAATTCTCCAGATTTTTTCAAAAAGAAAAAGTTTAAAACATGCAAGATTTGCATGAAGAGAAAGAAATAATGGCAAAGGGAATTGAATTAAAAAAGCTCAAAGAGGTTATCTCAAAAGCAGACAAAGTGGATAGCTTGGAAGATTATGTTATAGATAGAAGCAGAGGAGAACCTCTAATCCCATTACCCTTAAAGCTTCATGAAAACCCTGAAAATGGAAAAAGAAGAGTCATGAAAACACACAAATACCTTGATGTTATCTTTACCGAAAGAAACGGCAAAGCATACGACATAGCCATAGTCGGAAGATATAATATCTCTCCACATAAAAACCCTTTAGCAAAAAGAATAGCCAGAGGCCAATGTGTAAGGTATAGTAATGGAAAATTCTTTAAGAATTATTCAGGCTCATTAAAAGAAATAAGAGATAACCTTGAAAGAATTGTAAAGACTGAAAAGATATTCGACCAGGATGATATGATGCTTTACGAACAGCAAATTACTACTGGCTATTAAAAAGAGAAATGAATTTAAACAGTAAGTTTCAAACTACCAATCCTAAAAAGGTTTAATAACCAGTATTTCATTAAAATAAGATAAAAGGAGGTTAATATGGCAAAAACAGTTTTAGATTGGATTGTACTTATCCTGTTGATAATAGGCGGCCTTAATTGGGGTCTAGCAATATGGGATATCGATCTTGTAACATTGATATTTGGATCAATTCCAGTATTAGTGACTATTGTATATGCGCTGGTAGGACTCTCCGCATTATATACAATATTCTATTTATTTAAAAAATAAATAGAAACACTTTTTTATTTTTTTATTTTTCTTTTTATGAAAGATAGTCCAAGATCATCTTTCCATCGATTGCATTCCTTATTGCATCCTCTCGAGTAATTAGCCCTGTCTCGCACATTTCTGCAAGTCTCGCATCCATTGAAATCATATCTTGATCCGATTTTGAAGTAAATTGATTTATAAGTTGATAGAGCTTATTGTCTCTTATCAAAGACCTTACTCCGTAATTTGCATGTAAAACTTCCATAGCGAGTTTCCTATCGCTTCCTCTAGAATAAGGAATAAGCTGTTGAGTCAAAATATATTCAACGTTTGAAGCAATAGAAGCTCTTGCTTCATCCTTCTTTTCTGGAGGAAAAGAATCAATAATCTTTTCTATCGCCCCCCTACCATCTTTTGAATGGACTGTGCAAAATACTAAATGCCCTGTGTCCACTGCAGTTATAACTTCACTTGCCGTATCGCTATCCCTTATCTCCCCAACAAGGATAACATCAGGATCCTGCCTTAATGCCCACTTCACTCCTCTTGAAAAAGATTTCGTATGAGTATAAATTTCTCTTTGAATGATAATAGATTTTATTCCTTGATAACAATATTCTATTGGATCTTCAAGTGTAATAATTTTTCTTGGCAAGGTTTTATTTATTTCATTTATCAAAGAAGCAAGAGTTGTTGTTTTCCCAGAACCGGTTTTTCCAGCAACCACAATAAGCCCACTTTCGAGATTTATTATTTTCTTCCAGCACTCATTTGGAAAACCTATTTGTGTTATTGGTCTTATTTCTTTAGGAATTATTCTTAAGGTTGCAAACATCCCTTCATTTTCAAGCCCTACATTTACCCTAAACCTTGTATCATTATATTGATATGAAAAATCAACTTCAAACTCCTTCTCAAATGTCTCCCTATGATTTGCAGGCATCACTGAGCTTATTAGTGCATCGATCTGCTCTCCAGAAAGAGGATCATACTCCGTTAGTCTTTTTATATCAGAATCCAGCCTAAGTGCGGGAGGCTCATTGGCCTTAAAATGTATATCTGAAGCAGAATCTTTGATTGCGATATCCATTATTCCATGCATATGTGACACCCAGTCTACTTTATTTTCATTTTCCCTATTTTCTGTCATAAATTTATTGACTTTTAGTTTTATTTAAACCTGCTGGCAAATTTTCACTACAATATAAGAATTATTTTACACCGTTTGTAAGCCTATAAGAGGTTATAAATTTTGCTGTTGTCATCGGATAAAATTTATTCACACAGCAAAGTTTTTATACCCCTACTTGTCTCTGCGATTATGAGCAGATATATGATTATTGCCGATCCAAATGGAAAGGGCTATGATTTTTCTCAGAAAGTCTATGAATACGCAAAAGCAAAGGGCGGAGACTTTGACTTCTCAGATGTGAATATAACAAGATTTAGAGATGGAGAAATAAAACCAAAAATAGAAAAAAACGTAAGAGAAAGAACTTGCTTTTTCATTCACGATTCTAGTAAAAACCCATCCGAATGGTTTCTTGAATTATGCCTGATCAATCAAGCACTCAGAGATTCCTCCGCCGAAAAGATAGTCGACATAATGCCTTATCTTAGATTTAGCAGACAAGACAGAAAAGATGAATCTAGAGTTCCAATAAGTGCAAGAGTAGTTGCAGATGTCGTTGATTTATATGCAGACAGAGTTTTAACTTTAGATGTACACAACCCTTCAATTCAGGGTTTTTATAAAATGCCTCTTGATGACTTACAAACTTTTCCAACAGATATAAATCACATAAAGTCAAAACACCCTGAAGTGCTTAAAGATGTGGTAGTAATGAGCACAGATGCAGGAGGAGCAAAGAGAGCTTCATATTTTGCAAGAGCTCTGGGAATAGGAGATGTTGCAGTTGGATATAAAGTAAGACCTAAAGCTGGAGAAGTTGGTAGTTTGAAAATTCTCGGGGATGTCTCTGGAAAAAATGTACTCATCGTTGATGATATAATCGATTCAGGAAAAACACTAATAAAAGCAGGTTTAGAAGCAAGAGCTGAAGGAGCAAAAAAAGTCTCTGCTAAATGCACTCACGGATTATTTACAGAGGGGGTTGAAAAATTCAAAGGTATATTTGATTACTTTTTCATGGGAGATACTATAAAACAAGAGTTGATTAAAGACGACCCTAGAGAAACCATTAGTTATACTCCTCTTATCGGAGAAGCAGTATATAGAATAAGTAAAAGAGAAAGCCTCAGTGAGCTCTTTAAGTAGAGATTAAGAAGTTTTATTCTCTATCCGAATATTCAATCTTCCAATCTGAAACCAGCGGTTTTACAGACTCAAGATGCCTTCTATTGACATATATTCCATAACCTAAACTTTTACCATAGAATTCAACCGTTTTTTAGGAAGGATTTACTCTTGCTTTTCCAGCACCTACAACTTTATAATTTTCTCCTTGAAGAGCGGGCAATTTGTTTCCATCGAAGCCAATAAATGGGAGTTTATCCTCTTCCCAGAAATTTATTCCCAAAAATTCCATCATAATGCCACCATGTGTGAGCCAATCAAATTTTACTGGAAAACGGATATGGGGTTTTCCATTTATTTCCAACTGGATTATCTTAAATACTCCCTCTATACTCGGCCAATTTACTGTCTGAAGATTTTCATCTAAACTCATAGTTTTTCAACAGATAAAGGCATTATAAATTCTTGTATACTCAAAAAAACTATGTTTTAAACACCTTTAAAAACTTCTATTGGTACATTATTGAATGAGAGTTAAGTTTATTTTTTCATCAAGACATACAAAGACTCCAAAATCAGGAAATAGGCACAAAAAAGGAGTTTTTAATGTAATAAAAGAAGTAATCAAAATTTCAGATGTGGTTTTGCTTGTTTTGGATGCAAGATTTATAGATAAATCAAGGAATGAAGAAGTTGAAAATGAGATAAAAGATTTGGGAAAGAAAATTGTTTATGTAATAAATAAAGTGGATCTTGTCAATCTTGAAGAATTAAAGAAAAACCCGATATTGGAGCAAATAAAGCCTTACGTTTTGTTTTCCTGTAAGACAAATCAGGGGAGGGGAGAATTAAGGGAAAGGATAAGAATAGAAGCTAAAAGAGGATTGAAGGGGAAGGAGTTTAAGATTGCGCATGTCGGGATTGTAGGATATCCAAACACTGGAAAAAGCTCATTGATTAATCTTCTTGTTGGAAGAAATGCAGTAACTGCATCATCAGAATCTGGGTATACGCAGGGAATACATAAAATAAGATTTGCAAAAAATATTCTTATTCTTGACAGCCCCGGAGTAATTCCTGGAAGAGAAGATAATGTTGAGTCTGGAGCAATAAAAAAGCAAGCAGAAATAAATGCAAGAACTTCTTCCAAGGTACAGAACCCAGAGTTTATTGTTCATAGATTAATGGTTGAGAATCCTAAATTATTTGAAAAACATTATAATATTGATGCTGAAGGAGATGCAGAAATCCTTTTGGAAGGATTGGGAAAGAGAAATCATTTTCTTCTTAAAAAAGGAAAGATAGACACCGATAGAACTGCAAGACTCATTTTAAAAGACTGGCAGGAAGGTAAAATAAGAAAATAATAAATTTACTGCCAAAAAGGTGTATAATCTTGATCATTTTACTGCCAAAAAGGTAAGGTTTATAAAAATAATCGACGATTGTTAAGATAATTTTTACTGCCAAAAAGGTAAGGTTTATAAAGTATAAAAATCTATATAAATATGAGTTACTTAGAAAAAAAACAGCTAAACGGAAAGAATTACGTATATTTCGTAAAGAAGATTTCATTTATGAAAAAACTCTTAGTCATAAAAAAACATATTGGAATTGAAAATCCAACTATAAATAAAGAGAATTACTTGTTAGAAAATATTGATGAGATTTCTAATG
>Ga0233425_10002856_pt1 | contig 32814 bp, 23 predicted proteins | sample Watercolumn_Towu_2_FD_181712 | JGI IMG/M metagenome (GOLD analysis project Ga0233425, IMG submission 181712) | Freshwater microbial communities from Lake Towuti, South Sulawesi, Indonesia - Watercolumn_Towuti2014_140_MG | ecosystem: Environmental > Aquatic > Freshwater > Lake | place... | reverse complement strand
ATAATGAAAGGTTTATTAGGTTGGAAAAAATCCCAGTGAGCATCAGGCCAGGACGTAATTCGTCTACCTATGCCGGATGTGCTTCAGGGGAAAATACCGGCTAGCACGTGGCATCAGGACTTTTGCCGGTACCGCGCCCCGGCAGGGATATTCTCAAAAACTTTCAGCGCATCCTTCCGGGTGATTACCGTGTCATAGAGGCCGATGTCCTCCCCAGCATAGACTTGCTTCGCAGCATCAATCTCCCGAAAGAAACACTCCCGATTTACAGCAGGGATCTAGGAATGTGGCCTTGTCGTCGCTCCAGAGTTCCGCTGGAAACAGATCAAGAATCCGGTTCACCAGGCAAGGATGAACCGGACCGCCTCACGGCATTTGTTCTTGGCCCTGTTTTTGAAGATGCGGGAATAGAAATCACATTTGAACAGTCCGTAGAGCCTGTGCCGACACTGCCGGACATTGTCCTCCAATATATCAATACCGTAGATTGATGAGATGGACAGCACGGCGTAGCGCTCGAAGTCCAATTGTGACTTACCGTAGCGCCACTCCATGACTGCCAGTTTCCATTCCAGAAACTCCGTCAGGAAATTCCCATTGCCGCAAGCAGGTTCGAGGAAACGGGAGTCGATCCGCTCCGTCTCCTGCAACCCAGGTTTATTTAGTCGATAATAAAGCTTCTTCAGCACTCTATTTAAGATTTAATGGAAAATGGAATGTAAGATTTGAGCTGATAAAATTTTTTTATCATAACCGGTTAAAATGTCAAGGAGTTTTTGATAGAAAGCTCAAAGCTCAAAGGGATGAGGCATGAGGGGATAGGAGAGGACGTCCGGGGGTTAGTGTTCATCGTTCGGCGATATAGAGCTATGAGCCGTGAGACGGGAATGGATAAAAGTTCGGAGTATGGTGAAAAATATGAAATACTGAAAGCTGAAAAGAAAAATTGGGAAAACTAAAGAATATAGTTCAGGGTAGAGAATTCATCAACGATACCATTCAACCCGATTTCGGCCATTACTCTTGGCCAGGGAAAGGACCTGATTCGTTCGACGGATCAGTGTTTTCAAAGGCTCTCCCGCCTGATAGACGGCAATGCCTATGGAAATCGTAATAGTTCCGATATTACGTGAAGTGTTCTTGACTTTGAGCGGGGTTTTAGTGAAGAAGCCCCTGATCTCCTCGGCTACTTTCCGGGCGGCTTCAGGAGGTGTCTGGTTAAGGATTATGGCGAACTCATCGCCTTCAATGCGGGCTAGAAAATCTTTTTCCCCGATTTTTTCTTTGATCTTCATGGCAACAAATTTCAGGACCTCGTCACCGATCAGTTGGCCGTATTGATCATTCAACCGCTTAAACCAATCAATGTCGATGGACATTAATACCAGAGGTAGGCCGGTTGCTTGGGATTCTTTCTCGTAGGCAATCAGTGCTTCGTCAAATGATTTTTTATTGGCTACTCCCGTCAAGAAATCCGTAGTCTCCTCGGTGACGGTTTGAGTAAAATCATTTTTGTGCATCTCCAAGGAAATAGCCGTTTCCTGCAGTCGGGTATTGATTAATTTTCTGGAACTAATCAGTGTTCTGGTCTTCTCCCGGATCTCTCCAATAACCGTGCGGATATCCTCGATGGGATTATCTCCCGATAACATATTGACGGAATTCGTTATGAACTGTTCATATTCCTCCGTCTGGACGGTGAATTCGGTCATTTCATTGAAGATGGTTAACAAAACTTTTTCGAGATCATCTCTAACCTCCGGCGGTTCATTATCTTCTTTTACGGTGCAAAAGCGTCTGTACAAGTCCTCGTTGGTTTCCGGAGAAAAGGGAGCCCCCGACTCGATCATATTGTCTATGGCCTTAGTCAATTCTTCATTATCGAGAGAGACATATTTGTACCAAATGGAATAATTCATCGGCGTAAAGGAGATATTGAATTTTGACATCAGGGGTATGGCGCGCCTGACGAAATCGGCTGTTTGTTCCATTGGCTGTTCGTGGCTTGTCATCTTTATTATTCCCCCAATAATAGAATATTTTAATGCTATATTAACTAATTAGGGTCCCCCTTGCCGCCGAAATGGCAGAATGCCCTCCGATTATCTATTAACAAGGTTTATAGGGATATCTTATCGTGGTTATTTATAGTATCGGTAAAGTAGTTTGAAAACTTTAGGTGATTTTTGTCTGTTTTGGAAAAAAAAGAAGTTTAAGGCCGATATGAAAAAAACTTTCGGGATAGGGAAAAGCCGTTTTCCTGGAAAAAATGACGAAAGGTTGGAAAAAGATCTTTTACTGCCGGAGTCAAAATTATGAAGCTGTTAATTTAATTTAGCCGCGGTGCTCGGGAAAGAGAAAAGGCTTGCGGCCGGTCTCCTTCTATTGGCGCTCCGCAATAGTTAATGAACGTCCGGCTGAAAGGCGGATGGTTCGGTTTTCCGGTGACATCTGTTTTCACTATTTAGAGCAAAGGTTTTTATTTCCCCTGTGTCTGGAGGGCCAGATAGATATCCTTTAAAATGAGGGCGGATAAATCCCCCATAACCTTACTGATACCCCGGGCCAGGGCCGAAGCACTTTGTTCGCTCAAGGGTTCATCGGCCTTGTACTGTTTCTGAAAGATGATCCGTTTGGTCACCTCTTTGGACTGGGTATCCAGAAGGGTGATGGTCAGGCTGACCACCGCCTTTCCGGAGGCCTGCTCATCAATCTCCAGAAACTCTTCAATGCCTCCCTCCAGAACATAACGTGTGTTCTCCCCGTCACGATAGGAAAAAACCCCCTGGAACAAACCGGCCTGCCGCACATCGCGAAGAAGAAAGTCCGTCACCAGATCTCCGGGATTAACTCTCCAGCGATCTCCCTGATAAACGGCCATTTTATAAGGCGAGGGCTTATAGACCATGGCGGTGCTGTTATAAGCTTGAGCCACGCCGAAGCGTTCCAGGCGGATGGTCTCTTTGAAGGGTACTACTTTCCCGATCTGAGGCGTATTATACTCAAGGGTATTCTGGTCGATAAGATAAGGGGGTTTTGGCCCGGGGATACATCCCGTGAACAAAACAATACCCGCAAGTAGAACCGCGGCGGCTGGAAACCAGGAATTGGGTCTTTTCATTGTTCCTCCATCATTTTTTGGGTCTTGCGGGAACCGGGGGTGAGCTAAAAAGCGCTTCCGACGGATCGGCCTGCAATCTGTCGGTTAAGGCTGTAAGGTTCTCCGTGGTATTTCGGAGATTTTCCAGAAGCATCTGAATTTCGGATAAGGCGGCATGCGTTTTTTTAGCCGTATTATCGATGAGGAAATCGGCCTTGTTGACGGTGCGGGCCAGGCTGACGGAATCGAGATCGGTACTGACTTTGCCGATGACGGTCTTGGCTTGTTTGAGGGCATCGGTCGCCTCCAGGATGACTTCTTCCACACGACCATCCTGGATAAGTTGATCTATCTTATGCGAGGTGGTGGAAAGGTTGGCGGTCGCCGACTCCAGGTTGCTAAAAATTTTTTTAGTTGAGGCCCCTCCAACGATCCCCTGCAGGGATTTGGTCGTCTCGATAAGCTGATTGGCAATACTTTGAAAGTCGACCTTTTTTATTTTGCCGACGATTTCACCCACGCCGGAGGATATCTGCTGGATATCGGATGGCCGCGACTGGATCACCGGGTAGGCCGTGGGAAAGGTGATCTGGGGGGTTAATAAATGTGAACCGGGTTTACTATGATCAAGGTCGATAAAGACGATGCCGGTAATACCCGCCAGTTGGAGCCTGGCCACGGTTTCCTCTGTTACATCCCCTTTAAAGTCGATCTTCATGGTTACTTCGATCAATCTAAAATCAGGGGCCACGCCTATTTTTTGCACCTTGCCCACATCGACGCCTCGATATTTGACCAGTGAATCCACCTGCAATCCTTGTACGGATTCGTCGAAATAGGTTACAAAAATCGAACCTTTTTTAAAATACTGGGAGGTGCTCACCCAGATAATGGCGGCGGCGCCCAACAGTATCCCTATGGTGACAAATAAACCAACGATAAAATATGTCTGCTTCTTAAGCATAATCAGACCTCTTCTCCGTCTTTACGTTCATATTACGGCCAAATCCCTTCTATCAGGCGGCCTTCCTGTTGAAAAAATTTCTAACCCGTGGATCCGTGGAATGCTCTTTTAGTTCCAAAGGCGACCCTTCGGCAATAATACCTTTCTGGCTTTTATCCAGGAGGATGATCCGCTGAGCCACATTGAAGATCGATTGAAGTTCGTGAGTAACAATCATCATGGTCGTACCCATGCCGTGATTGATATTTAAGATGAGGTGGTCCAATCCGGCGGCGGTTACGGGATCCAGGCTGGCCGAGGGTTCATCGAGAAAAAGGATCTGTGGATCCATGGCGATGGCCCGGGCGATCCCGGCCCGCTTCTTCATGCCCCCGGAAAGTTCATCCGGAAAATGGTTCTCATAACCGGCTAAACCGACCATGCCCAGTTTCATTTTCATGATCAGTGCGATCGTCTCCGGCGGCAGATCGGTAAAGGTCATCAAGGGAAGGATGATGTTTTCCGATAAGGTCATAGAACCGAAAAGGGCGCTGGACTGAAAGAGAACGCCCATTTTTTTTCTTATTTCTTCAAACTGTTCATCCTCTGCTTCGGTGATGTCGACCCCGTCAATCCAAATTTTGCCGGCCAGCGGCTTTTCCAGTCCAATAATCTGTTTGAGCAGAGTGGATTTGCCGCAGCCGCTTCCTCCGGCAATGACCAGGATCTCCCCTTTAAATACTTCCAGACTGACATTATCCAAGATAGTGTTTTCTCCGTAACGGACGGTCAGGCTTTCCACCTTAATTACCGGAGTTTGGGGAGTGGTCAGGAACTGGTCCGTTTCGTGCATGCTTCTATTCACCGTATGTAATTGAGGATGATGGCAAAGGTGGAATCGGTGACGATAATCAGGAAGAGGGACGATACCACGGCGGAGGTGGCGGCATTCCCGACGGCTTCCGTGCCGCTACTTACCTCAAAACCTCTATGACATCCGATACCGGATATTAAAACGGCAAAGACCACGGATTTAATGGAACCGGTTATGATATCAAAGGCCCCGAAGGAGGAGGCCGTCTGTTTCAGATAGGTGTAGATGGTTATGTCCAGACCGATGACCCCCACCAGCAGCCCGCCAAAGATGGCAAAAAGATCGGAAAAGAGGGTCAGCAGGGGGACGACAAACATGGCGGCAAATACCTTGGGAATCGCCAGAAATTGAATGGGATTAAAACCCATGGTAATCAGGGCATCGACCTCTTCATTTACTTTCATGGTGCCGATTTCAGCGGCAAAGGCCGATCCGGATCGCCCGGCCACGAGAACGGCGGTCATGATGGGACCTAATTCTCGGACCATGGCCAGCCCGACCAGGGAGGCCACATAAATATTGGCCCCGAACTGTTTTAATTGGAGAGAAGACATAAAGGCCATGATCAGCCCGAGGAGAAAACTGATCAACCCCAGTATCGGCAGCCCGTCCACACCGACCTTTTTCATATAATTGATCGTGTCGGCCCAGCGCACCGTTCGGGGATGTCTAATGGAAGAAATGATCTCGGCGACAAGTATCCCGCCAAAGGTAATCACCTGTTGCATATCCTTCAAGAAGTTGATGCTATGTTCCCCGATCTGGGCGAAGAAGCCGATATGGCGCTCTTGAGGATTAAGCGGGGTAAGCGCAAGGGCCCGGCGATCGATGAGTTGCATAATGTCCTTGGCTTTCTCGGACATTTCCGTTATGAACAGGGGAACGGATCTTTTGCGGGCCTCATCTTCCAGTCGGAGCAAGGTTAGAGCCCCGGCGCTGTCCATAAAGGTTACGCCGGCCAGGTTGACGATGATCATGAAGGGGCGGTTGATCTCAAAAACGGGTTTGCTTTCCTTCATGACCGATTCAATCGTTTCGAGGGACAGTCGACCGGTGATGCTTACGATGATAGTCCGGCCTTCTTCTTCAGTGATGGAGAGATGGAACATTTTCTTAATATCGTTTTAGGGAAATTAGGCCATACCATGAACACCTGTTAGGGTAATTTGACTTTATATCATAAGAAGCCGATTATTAAAATAGATAATATTTCCCTTTCGGCTGAAAGAAAAACTCTTTGTTGAATTTGTCAATTTGTCCTTGACTCCGAACTTCTCTCATCTTAAAGTCAACAAGTCAAAGCAATATATTTTATCTTTAAACAAAATAAGCGACCTCCTTGCTTCCGACAGATCTAGAATAAGAGAGTGTTGTATTCTTATGACCAGACTGAGAATTTCCTTCCACTTTCTTTCCCTCTTGGCGGTGACCCTTTTCCTGGCAACCCCTCTTTGGGGAGCGGCACCGTCCAGGGAGGACGAAGATTCTATTATGATCCGGCTCCAGGGCACGAGTCAGTTTCGTCAGAGTCCGCGGGATGTGGCTGTGGCCAAGATGCTGCTTCAATTCAAGCAATCTGGCTTGGGTGAAGGGGCTGCCGCCCGGTTCTTCAGCGAGTTGGCCGGCCGGGGGGGAAGTATGCGCGACGTGATCAGGGTCAAGACAAACCTGGCCGACGCCGGTCTTCTCCCGGATTTCCTCGGCGACCATTTTCCCGAGGGAGGCAGCCAAGTAGAGCAGTCCCTCCTAATCTACCGAAGGAAGGTCACGGCCGACGGTATCAATTATGTGCTTAATGAGTTCAAGGGCCGCACGGGGAAGAACGCGGTTTTTCTGGCCGAGGTCGGTTCTTGGCGGACCCAGGTGGACCGGGCCTTGACCTTTGTCGGCGACATCGATTTCAGTTTTGTCTCGAATGATACGGCCTTGACTACGGCCATGAAAAGGGCCTTTGACGCCTACATCGAACGGGTCACCGGCTTGGACTCGGTCCGGTTCGATAGTGTTTGTACGGCCCATGGCAAGGCCACCCTGGATGTTTACATAGGTGAGCATGGCCGGATGTATGCGGAAGAACAGATGCACAAGGGAACGCTGAAGCCGATCGACCTCTCTTCCGGGACCTTAGGGGATGCCCTTCCCGGAGGCCGGGTCATTGAACAGATGGCTTTGGAAGCAGGTGCTGCCAAAGCCGGCGGAAGTGTGGAAGGGGCCAAGCATAGTACCGAACCCGGACTGTCCCTGGAGAATATCCGCCACTTGAACCATGATATTATTTCCCCTCAGATATTCGACCCCGTTGACTCGGTGATCAAGGCCTCCAAGTACCTGGAACGGAGCAATGCGGCTGCCGGAACCGGAGCTGATCGAACAGGACAATTCGCCGGCGCCGTTAAAGCGGCCCAAGGGGCTTCAGACTGGAAAAGGGTCGCCCAACTGTTCAAAGGCTATTTCGGCGACGCCTTTACCTTTGAGCAGGTCGCCGAGGGAGGCAGAATGACGGCCAAGTTGAAGGCCAATGAAGAAACGGTCAGGGCCTATTTCGAAACATGCAGCAGGACGATGTGGCAAAACGCCGAGACCGGGTTCGGTAAAAAGCTAAACGATCTGGAAGAGCGGATTCGTGAGTTGGAGTCCCGCAAATCTGCTGAGGCTGACGCTGCTGTTTTAGCCCAGGACGCCGAGAAGGTCAGACAAGAGATGGTCAAACTGACCGACATGGTGGAATCGGAGATGACCGCCCTTGTCAAGGATGCCCATATCAGTATTCCCGAATCCTTTTCCAGCCTCCATGAGAAATTTAAAGGGATGGTCAAGGATTTCAATGCCCGTTTCGGACTAAGACGGCTGAGCGAGGAAGAATTAAAGCAGAAACGATTTGTCGAGGAGCTGATTAAATCGAAACAGAAGTCTTCTCTCCATATTGCCGCGGCTTATGTCATGAACAAGGCCATGGCCGCCGTCGAAGGGGCGAATAACATTCTTGATTTCCTCGACAATAAACTGCTGGGAGAGCTTCGGGCCTCGAATGAGGACTTTAACGGCTTTGTGGGCCAGTACAAAGAGGCGCAGGCCGCAGCCCTGAAGGACCCGAAGGGCGCGGTATCCCTTCTGCGGGGACTGAAACAACGATCGGTTTCCGGGATCCAGCGCATCAACCAGGCCTTCAATGATACCATTCAATCCTCTGCGGCCGGACGGGGAGGGGTCAAGCTGATGATGGTCGTCGGCCTGGTTGATGAGGCGCAAGCCTACTACGAGGCCTTCAACCGCGAAGGATGGGGAGGGCTGGCTACGGAGTTCTTTCGGCGGCGCGTTCCCGGCGGCTCGGCGGTCGAGCAACTGGTCATGGAGAATTATCTGCTGGCAGGTTGGGAGGCGGTCAAAACCCTTGTCCCGCCTATCGGGATGATCGAGGCGGCGGCCGGCATAGGCAAATATGCTTTATGGGATATGCCCGTCCGCTTTTATTGGAATGAAGAGCTGGGCGCCCTGGTGGACAGCCTTTACGCGGGGGCGAAGTTTAAGCTTGTAGGCGTGGAATCCTATGAGGGGGCCAAACTCGGAGTCTGGCGTCTGGTCTCGGTAAAATACCGCGGGTCGATCATCGACCTCCAGTCCTTCATCAAATATAAACAGGCTCAGATCGAGGCCATGCAGCAGGAGTTGAAAAAAGGACTGAATCAGCGGGATATGTCGGTAAAGGCCTATTTCGGATTAACCGACAGACTGGGTATCGATCAGATCCTGCGCAATACCATTGAGGCTCAGGATCCGGTGCTGCGGTTCATCAGGGAACTGATGGAAAATCCTAATGTGGGACCCCGGCTGGCCGCTCACTTGGGGGATGTGTACAAGACCCGCTGGGAGGAGGCCAAACTTAATTTCGTCCTTTCCGTAATCAAGCAGCTCGAGGAGCGCAAGGCCGCGGACGACGCCCTGGCCCGGGGACAGTTGCCCGAGATGTTTGCCGAACTGCAGAAGCTGACCACTGATCTGCAGATCGCCGAGGCCGTGGAAAAGCAGATGGATGCCGACCTGGATACGAATAATGCCAAGGCCATCGTCAGGTGGCTCTGGAATATGAAGCGGGACCTTTTTTCCGAAGGACAGATGGAGAGCGATGTGACTAAGGCGGCCCAGATCGTTCGCCGTTATCTGGATGCTTATCGGATCGTCGCCGAGGCCCGGCAAGAGGCGGAAGGATTGTTGGGTTACGGCGCCTCGGTCGATCACGGCAGACGACTGCTCACCGGGGCCGGTTTTCTGATCGGCCGAATAGAGGAGGACAAGACTTCGGCAGTGCGGTGGTATCAGTTTGTGGTCAGCAGCCGTGGCGCGGCTGAAAAACAGCTTTTAGAGATCAAAGCCAACTGTGTGCCTCAGCCCAAGCTGGAAAGCCAATTTGATCGGGAGGCGCATAAACAGCTTTCTTACTATATTGTCTGGCAAGGAGTCTGGAGCAGCCTCTTTAAGAAAGATCCGGCCAACAGCAGCGCCTTCGTCCAGTATGCCAAGGAACACCATGAGAAGATGGCCGCTGTTCTCAAGGCCTACAAGGAACAGTACCAGAAGGGGTGTGCCCAGGTAAGCATCAACGGTCCGGAGAAAGTAAAGCTGGGCGAGGAGATCGTTTTGACGGCGGTGGTCAAATTCCCGGTGCCGCGAAAAGCTACTCCGACGCTTCTTTATCAGTGGAGCGATGTGCGTTCAGGACTTCGCTTCACCGAACATACCGAGACCTACCGTCCGAAGACTACGGCTATCGGCCCTTATCAAGTCAAGGTTGAAGTCATGGAAGCCATTGAAGGAAAGTGGGTCAAGGCCGGCGAAGCCGTCCATGCTTTTTCCGTGGAAAAGACCCTGGTCTCCATTACCGGTCCAAACAAGGCGATCATCGGTGAGAAGATGGAATTTTCCGCAGTGACGGGCATTCCCAAAGAATCGGCCGGAGGACTCCTCTATGCCTGGCGATGGGAAGGGACGTCACAGTCAAAGGGAAATACGGAAAAATTGTTCGACCACATCGATCAGCCGGGGTCGTATACGCTCAACCTGATTGTCTATCAGGAGGTGAACCGTCAGTCGGTCAAGCTGGGCGAGGCCAAGCACACCGTTGTGGTGGAGCAACCCGCGGTGACCGTGGCTATAGACGGACCAAAACGGTCGATGATCGGTCAGGACGTGGGTTATAGGGCTCTTCTCCGGTCTGCGGCCAAAGGGGGCCAGTTCACTTATGCCTGGTCGCTCGACCATACCCCGCTCAAAGGGAACAGTGATATCCAATGGGTCAAAGCCCCCGGTAAAGGGTCGCATACCGTTAAAGTGGAGGTCTTCATGGCGGTGGGCGGAAAGTGGCAGAAGATGGGCGAGGCGACCACCCCCCTGGATGTGCAGGAGCCTTTTGCCAACTGCTACATCAGTACTCCTAAGGACCGGTTGAAAATCGGAGAGAGTACCACTCTCACCGGGATGATTTCGGAGACAAACATGTTGGATACGTCTTCCCTTTATTTTGTCTGGCAGGTAGATGGCCACGGGGCGGGTACCGGCGCCAGTTACACCTATTCGGGAGGGACCAGCGGGACCCATACGGTGACGGTGGAACTCTGGATGCGCGGACAGCCTCAACCCGTCAGGTTTTGCCAGACATCGCGGGCCGTTTTTGTAGAGCCGAAGGCATTGGAAAAGAAACCTGACGAGAAGAAAGTTGAAGAGAAGCCGCCTCGCCCCTTCGATCAGTTGAACGACAAGGAAAAAGAAAATGTCTTGACCTGTCTCTGTAAATGCAACTCTACGGCCAATCAGTCGATCGTCTCGGTTTACTGGGACCCTAAACCCCTCAATGCCTCGCCGCACTGTTTTGATGCCGGCAACGGCCCCTGCGTCAACCAAGGCTTCGGCTGCTGGCGCCACTATCCGGAAGGCGGGAGTGACTGCGCCAAGAATTGCACCAAACGGGCCGGGGTAATCAGCGTGCCCGACGGCGAGTTGAATAAGGGAAAGGAATTGCAGAAAAAGAAATGATCTTAACCCGGAAAGCAAAACCGGCCGAAGGGGAAATGCGAAAAAGAAGCCTTAAGCACCAAAGTGTCTTCCTGCCCGTAATGACAGTCCTCCTGACAGTCGTCATGCTCTTTACAGGCCTAGCCTATCCCGCGATGAAGACCGGGCATCCCCTCATCGTTTCAGAATCCCGGGTCGATATGGACGGTGACGGTCTGAAGGAGATTATCCAGATCGTTTTGGAAAAGGGGAGACGCTATCAGGACAAGACGCCTTGGTGCGGAAATGGCGAAAAGTGGGAGGGCATGTTCACCATCCGCATCATAAAGGGCGAACGGGTCGTGACACGCCAGTCTCTTAACGCCTTAATGAATCCCGATGCCCCGGAAGAGGATCTTTTTTTCTGGACCCCCCGTTTTTCTTTAAGCTTCGCCGATTACAATGGAGACGGAATGATTGATTTCAACCTTGGTCAGTACGGCAGTTGTAACGGCAACCTTTACCGGCTCTACACCATCTCAACGGACGGGATCATTACCAGACTGCCGGTCGACGGGGCCGAGGGGTTTTTTATCTCGGGCCAGGGAAAGCGTAACTCCAGCGGGGCTATAAAGACCAGGGACGGAAAGACAAGCTTCGCTTATTATGATAATACTTTTGGCAAAACGGTAAGGGCCTATTATCAATGGAACGGTCGGTCCTTCGTGCGTCTAGAGGAAAAAGGGGGGGCGAAATGAAACGGCGGTTGGTCTTCCTGATCTGTGCATTTTTCCTCCTCACCGGTTCCGGTGAGGCCAATGTCTCGCGCATCCATCAAGACGGCGTCTTCTCGGGCAGCGTGGTTTCCAGTCCTGCCCAGGATGGACTGGTCCTCGGGGCCGAAGACCTGGAGGTTTCCTTCCCCGTCCTAGAAGCCGATATGCCCTCCCTGAAAAAAATGGCGGCCGTGGCGGTGACCTACCGGGTGATCAATCGAACCTCTGTCCCGGTGAGAGCCAATCTGCAATTCCTCGGTCTCAGAATCACCGAAGGGCGTATCAGCCTGAACGGCGGACAGGTCCAGACTGCGGCCGTGGGCAACGAGGTGGCCGGATCTGAATTTCTTGAACGGATCACCCGTCATCGTTATCAATGGGAGCCGAAAATCTATGAGTGGTATTTCCATACCCTCAGGAAAATCGGCGGGTGGGCCGATTCCGCACAGCCCGATCTGGAGGGGTTGCTTAAGGCCGCTCGGAAAAGCGGAAGCCTCAAGCAAGTCTTTCCTCAGGTGGATAAGCTTTCCGCCTTGGCTTTTTCCGTCATCTTTAAGCCCGGGGAGAATATCTTGCAGATCCGGTATGAGCAGGGGCTTTTTCTGGAAGGGCATACCGCCTACATGGGCGGGCCAGTGGTCCGGGCGGGCTTCGACTATCTCCTCTATCCCGCCCGCACCTGGACCCTCGATCCGGCCTTTACCCTCAACGTTACGGTACGGCTCCCTGATCTGGTCCGCAAGGGATGGCTCTGGGACAGCCGCCAGACTCTCCCATTCCGCACCAATCTTGTTTTTTCACCATCCTATGATCCCGCAACAAAAACAACCGTCCTCGCGGGCCGCTTTCGAACCATTCCCGCCGATGTGTTCTCCCTTCATATCGTCAAGGAGTGACTTTCTAATCCACTACTTCTTCTGCGGCTTCTCCACCAACGGCTTGATGGCCGAGAAGCGTGAGGCCGATGCCCTACCGATATCCGAATTCGGGGCGATCTGCACTTGGGCCGCATAGTGCTGATAAGCGGAGGTCAGATTATTGGTTTTTTCATAACAATCACCCAGAATGCCGTGGATGGATGTGTGTTTTGGTTGGACCTCGGCAAAGGCGGCCAGATGCGGAATAGCCGACTTGTAATCCTTGGTTTGATAATGGCTCATCCCTAAATAATAGCGCGAAGCGATATCCTGCGGAAAAAGCTTGGCGCTCTGCTGCAGGTACCGAATGCTTTCCCCATAGTTGTTTTTGGCATAATTGAGCATACCCAGGCCGCGCAGGCCGGGCTGATAGTTTTTATCTAAAGTGAGAGATCCCTGGAAGTATCGCTCGGCATCGGCATAATTCTTGGCCTGGAGGAGCACAAATCCTTCCAGGGAATAGAAGGACGCCTGATTCCGGTCGGCGGAGATAGCCTTGCCCAGCAGATTATTGGCCTCGGCCACATTCTTCTTTTGCAAGGCCCGAGCCGCTTTGTCATAGTATTCGACATACACTTTGTTGGCGTTGCGGAGGTTGGTCGTCATGCTTTGGAAATAGGACTTGTTGGTGCGATCGACCTGGGATGGTGCCGGAGGTTGCTGATTAATCATCTCCTGAATTTCTTCGATCCTAATCGCCGTACGGGGATGGGTGGAGAGCAGCTCTTCAAAAAAAGATCGTTCCTGAGTCTGCTGCCCCAGCGACTTCAGGTATTCATTGGAAATCCTCTGAAGGTTCTGATGGGCCGTCACGGCATATCGGGGATTGTAACCCAGTTTGGTCATATACTCGACACCGAGCCGGTCGGCCACCAGTTCATCATCCCGGCTGTATTTGAGGAGCATCAGGCTGGCCCCGACACTCCCGAGGCCGAGCAGCGCAGGGCCGTAATCCGTGCCGGTAACGGCCAGCCCGGCCAGGCCCAATCCCAGTTGGGTGACCATCCCCCAACTCATCTGACTGGCCGAGTGCCTGGCCGAGATGTGTCCGATCTCGTGGCCCATCACAAAGGCAAACTCGGCTTCGTTGTCCAGTCCCGCCAGCAGACCTCGGGTGATGGCCACATGGCCGGGAATGGCCCAGGCATTGGGGACGGAGGTGTTTTGAATAACGAAGGTAAAGGGAAGATTCGATCGGTGTGAGGCGTCATGAATTTTTTTGACCACCTGGTGGAGATACTGTTTTAACTGCTCATCCTTGTACTCACCGCCGCCGCCTTCCCCTCCCCAGAGGGCATTGGGATAGGTTTCATTTCCGATTTTCAGTTCCTGTTCTTCGGAAATGAGCATCAGTTGGGATTGTTGAGTTACCGGGTTTGTTGCGCAGCGGATTGCCGCCAGGAAAATCAAAAGAATCAGCAATCCTAATCTCCACAGCCAACATATTCTTTTTATTCCTTGCTTGTTTTTCATGTCTGTTCCCCTATCGTGGGATTATACCCGTCATGATAATTAACTTCTCCGGTTCCTTGTCATCATACAAAATTACCGGAACGGCGGACGGCTCACCGGGGATCCAGATCCATTTTTTTATGGCGGTCACCCTTCCGGCCTGCTGCACGGATACGGTAATTTCGTTTGTCGGGCTGGTGGTCAGGGCCAATTCAAGGATTTCCCCGGCCAGGAAGGTTACCTCCGAAGAACCTCCCCCTTCCGAAAGACGCAGGGAGATATCGCTGTTCGAGCGGTTGCGGATCGTGGCGATCATCGTCGAGGGCTGGCCGACCGGAATGGCCTGGCCTATCCAGGGTCTGCTCCGCTGGGATGAAGGCATCTTCATGGTTTGTTCGATGGTGCCGATATAGGCCTCCAGACCGGGATCGGGCCAAGTGACCAGGCTTTGCCGGTACTTCATAATTGCTTCACGGACCAGTCCCCGCCGTTGCAGGGCATAGGCTTCCTCCCGAATCCCGTTGGCCGCGGCCCGGCGTGTTTCCAACTGCTTCCCGACTGTGGCCCGGGTAAAATCTCCGGGTGAAGGAACCGGCGGATAAGGCTGGGTTTGGCCATAAGGGGGTTGCGATGGGGTGGAGGGCGGTTGTCCCGGATAGGGCTGGGGCTGGCCATAAGGCGGCTGTGGTTGTCCATAAGGTGGTTGAGGAGGGTAGGGCTGAGGCTGGCCGGACGGCGGTTGAGGTGGTGGAGTGGGTTGAGGTTGAGGATAAGGGCTAGGATCGGTACGAACAGGTGCAGGGGCGCAGGCGGCGGCCAATATTAAGGCCGGCACCAGGATTGCCGTTAGAAAACTAAATCTGATGAGTTTTTTCAATGTCTTCCTCCTTGTCTATGAAAAATCATGGTTCACCTCAAGCGGGTTGTTATGACCAGCTTGTCATAGGGGTTACTATCATCAAAAATGACGTTCGGCATGCGGCCGGTGTTTCCCGGATCCCCTTGCCAGGTTTTGGTGGTCATGACCCGGCCGTCCCTCCCGGCCACAAAAGTTATCGAACCATTCGGCGGCGTCTGAACAGTCACACTTCGTCTTTCTCCTGGTGCAAACCGATTGGACGGACCAAAGCTTTCTCCCTGAATAAAGATGTGGGTATTCTGGGAAGACTTATTGGTGATCTCAGCCACAATGAACGCCGAAGAGGCGGATGAACCTGGTGATGAGGGTAGAGCCGACATCCCCCCCAATCGGGTGGCGGTGTAGCTCTGGACGACACCCCCGCCCCTGATGGTCACCTGAAAAGATTGAGAATCCGCCGCCATGACGGCCTCCCAGGTTCCTATATTCCGGCTGTCTTTGTCATCAACAAAATTCCCATTGGCCTTTTTGCCTGAAACCGTTCCATCAAAATGGCCTTTAAAGACCTCGTTTTTTCCGGCGGTAAAGGCGATGACTACCGTGTATAGGCCGGTCAATTGGCCGCCCTGTTGGTTAAAGGAAAAGGTCACTTCTTCCCGGTCTTTACCGCTCGCTCTCCAGGTCCCGGTCCAGTCGCCCTGACCCGTGGTCGATGTCGGCGGGCTTGACGAAGTTTGGACGGCCGAGGCGGCCAGGTTGGCCTCCAGCTGTCTTACATAGTCCGCAAGTTGGGAATCGGGCCAGACGACCAGGCTCTCCTTATATTTTCCGATCGCCTCCCGCAACCTGTTCTGTCGCTGAAGGGCATAGGCTTCATCACGCAATTGCTTGGCCAGTGTCTTTTTGTTTTCAAATTCCTGATTTTGATTTATCTTCGCTTCCACGGCAGCCATGTGGGCTTTTAGGGCGGGATCAGGCCAGTATTTGAGGCTTTCGTTAAAACGAGCTAGGGCCTCCTTAAGAAGGTTCTGCTGCTGAAATTTGGCTCCCTCATCCCTCAAACTTTGGGCCTTGGCCTTTCGGGAATCCAGATCCTGGACATACTGCCTTCGATCCCCATCCGACCAGTATTGGACACTCTCTTTGAACTTGACCAGACTATCGGCCGGCCGGCCTTGATTGAACAGTGCCGATCCTTCCTGCCAGAGCCGGTCGGCCTGGTGCTTTCTGTCCGTCTCTTTTTTTATCTCTCCCTCGAGGGTTTCCACATACTGTTCCAGGGCCTTATCGGGGAGAAATTTCAGGCTTTGCCGATAACTGTTGGCCGCCTCAACGATCCTATTCTGTTTTTGCTGTGACTCCCCTTGATCCCGCCACTGTTTAGCGGCGGTGATCCTGTTGCGCAGATCCTGGATTTTCACCTGAAGCTGCATCCTGTCGTTGGCTGGTGTAATCGGATGATAGGAGGCCAGGGCCTTTTCATATACGGGGATGGCTTCCATTATTCGATTTTCCTTCTCCAATATCTCCGCATCAGCCCGATATTTTCTGACCATCCGATCATGTTTTTCATATTCCAAATTGGTGATGATCCGCCCCAGGGTCTCCGCATCCGGCGGTCTCCATAGCCCCAGGCTTTTATTATATTTCTCCACGGCTTGGTCAAACTTGTGCTGGCCGGCTTCAAATTGCTGTTCTTTTCGGGCTTCCTGTGCGGTCTGGTCGGCCTCGGCCCGTAATTTTTTGGCGGTCCGGACCTGGTCCAGGAATTTTTGCCGACCGGCCAGTGATTCGTTCAGTGCCTTGATGTGCTTTTCGATTTGTTGATCGGGGATGAATTTGAGGCTTGTTGTATAATTTTCAATGGCCAGACGCAGATGCTTGTGCATGTCTTCTTCGAAGGTTTCACCCCACTGGTTAGGCTGGGACTGCAAATAGGAAACCTGACCCCGATAGGTGTTCTCCTCGGCCCGGCCGGCCTCACGGTATTTGTTTCCTTCCTTTAGGCGTGCCTCATCCTCTTTGGCCTTCTGCAGACGCTCCGTGATCTGGTATTGGTAATCTTTCATTTTGGGATTATTCGGCTGCAAAGCAATTGCTTCCGGCACGGTCTTCAACGCCCCTTCAAGAACGGATACGGCTGGAAGGGGTGTCTGTTCCGCGGCTTTCTGTATCACCGGCAGCAGTTCCTGGAGCCGTTTGTTCTTGGTCAAGGCCTCACCCCGTATTTTGTTGTAGTAATTGGGTTCAGTATCGGTCATGGCCCACAAATTGTTGAAATTTCCAAAACCCTCAACAAAAAGCCTTTCACCGCCGACATAATCATGATTCTTGATCTTTTCTTCGGCCGATTGGAGAATCTTTCTTTTCTGTTCCTTCTCCGTCTCCCATCGCTTGGCCCATTCCTCCTGTTGGGTCAGGGTGGTCAGGTATGGACCGGGTTTAATATCTCTGGCCTTTTTAGCCAATTCCAGGGCCTTGGCAAATTCCCTGCGTTCATTGGCCATACGTACGGCCCCTACGGCCTCTTGCACTTTACTGTCCCAGCCCCGCCAGGCCTGGCCGAGGTCCGTATCCATTTTTTGGACCGGAGGATAGTAACTGTACTTGTTTTTGATGGGGACTAAGGCGTTGGAGGCCTCGGGGAACCTTGCCTCATCCATGAGTTTCTTTACGCCTTCCAGACCTTGGTCAGCCGTCTCTTTTTCCTTCTTGATGAAGTCGATATATTTCGTTGCCTCGGCATTCTTGGGATCAACCTTTACCGCCTCCGAGGCCGAGGCCAGGGCCTCATCCAGTTTGCCCAAGTGAACTTCCTGTTTGGCCTTTTGAAGCAGCTGCCCCGACTGGGCCTTCTTTTTGTCATGAAGGTCCTTTTTGCCGAGGAAGAGTTTTTCCGCATCCACTACGGGTTGATACTTGGGATGAAGGGTCTTGGCCGCTTTAAGTTCCTTTTCCGCTTCGTCCAGTTTCTCCGCCTCCAACAGTTTCTTTATACCGGCCGTATGCTCTAAAATTTTTGCTTTTTCCGATTTCCATTTCGAAGCGAGGGTGACCGCCTCGCTGTTTTTCGGATCAAGGCTCTGAGCCTCACCTACCGCACTTATCCCTTCATCCAGCTTTCCCTGGGCAACCAGCTGTTTGGCCTGCGACAGCTTATGGTAGGCGCTCTGTGATTTTTTTGAACCGTCCAGGGTTGCCTGGGAAATGGAGACATTGACGCTCTGAGTGGCCTCTCCAAGCTTGGCCCCGTCGGCATTGGTCACTTCCAGTTTAATCGTATAGGTGCCGGTATTACTGCAGTTAAGCTTGATCTCGCTGCCACTGCCCGGCAAGCCGCAGCTTCCCGAGGGATCCACGGACCAGCGATACCGGGGGGTCTCGGCCTCCGGTTTTATGGCGGCCTTTAAAAAAAGATCCCGAAACACGGCAAACTCCGTGGGCTTGACTGTTACCATGCCGCAGTGCTGGGCACCACCGAGTTGTGTATCGCACTTCCAGATCTGAGGCGGCGATTCCAGATAGCGCGGAGGACTGATGCTGACTTCAAAGGATTTGGCTGTAATCGAGGTCTGTTCCTGCCCGAGATCGTCGCCGCCGTCTTTGGCCTTGGCGTGGACCGTTACTACTGTCGGCGAATTGTCTTTCGGTTTGAAGGTATACTGCCTGTTGCCCTGCAGCGGTCCGGCATTGGAGGTATTCCCTTTGATCTCCCACCAAAAATCGATGGTTTTCTCGTCCATCTTGGGTTGTTCTTCAACGGTCAGTTTCACTTCCTGGCCGATCAGGGGTTCCTTGGGTTCGAATTTTAAGGTCAGCTTCGGTTTGATTACCTCGATCTCGACCTGCTCCGATTCGACCAATGTCGTCAGGGTCTTCCCTTTCTGTTCCAGGATCTGGACCCAAACTTTGACTTTCCCCGGCCGGGAAAACACGGCGTTGACCGTGGGCGTATTGCCGTCCAGCTTGTCGAATTGGGCCTCAGGATAAGGCTGCCAACGGTAAACAAAGGGACCTGTTGCTTCTTTGCCGTCGGAGGTTACCGTGGCCTTGAACCCTGTCCTGGCGCCCATTGGGACCGGACCGGTGGCTATGGGCGCCATACGTTCTATTTTGACTTTGATATCGGCCACTTCATAGGAGACCGAAGCGCTGCCCAGACCGAAGCGGGCGCCGTCAACCCCGACCCCCACGCTGAATTTACCGGGCTTTGAAGCCTTGACCGAGGCGGTGGCGCTCTTTTTCAATTCCTCGGGTTTGACTTCCAACTGCTCGCCGGACCAATTATGGGTAAAAGGACTGTCTTCCGGTTTGGCGTTCTGTACTTCAGCGGTAAAGGTGACGCGGTCTCCCACTTTCAATTTTTCCACGGAGGAGGGGACCAGGACGACCTTGGGAAGGTCTGATCCGTCGTAATTGGGTCCTTTATAGGGTACGGAGCTGATATCGCCGTCGGGGCCTGGTTTCAGGCTGGCCAGAATGGCCTTGGCCTCTTCCTGGGCGGCGGCGCATTGGCTCACCAGGTAGGCCCGGTCGGCATTATCGTAACATCCTCCGCCCCAGACATTGTATTTGAACTGGATCAGTCCTCCAGGGCCGGGTGCGGTGCCCCTGCCGTTGCATCCCATATAGTGCGGGCCGCCTCCGCCCTCCGGGCTCCAGCTGCCCCGTCTGACCCAGATGGCAAAATCGGCAATAGCGCCGCTATATTCGCCCATACTGATGGAGCTTACCCCTTCCTTACCTCCTGCCATAAAAAGACCGACCGCCATATCATTCGGGGTGTCTCCCGGACGCCGGGCCTTGAAATCCTTCTCGGCCAGAGCCAGGGCCTCCTCTTTCGATTTGGCCGCATCCTTAGAGGGTGATCCATTGAAGCTGACCTTTATGGTGGCCGTTACCGTGGCATCCTGACAGGAGATTTTGGCCTTAGCCGGTTTGCGGGTCAGGACCAGTTCACCGTCTTTGGTCATGCCGCCTTCCCAGTTGCCGGGCGCGGTTCCGGAAAATTTAAGGGAAACGACTTTTGAAGATGTTGATTGGTCGGTCTTTCCTGTAGTCTCGGTCTTTGGGCCTTCCTTCTTGGTCTCCTCCGGTTTTTTCTTTTTAGTGACGGTCAGGCTGTAATCCTTGTAGGCTAAGGATTGTCTCTTGCCCTGCACGACCGTCACTAAATAGGCACGTATTCGGTAGGTGGTCCCTTCTTTTCCCGGCCCGAAGGGCAGGGAATTGCCTTTCCCGTAATATTTGTCGTTGACGAACCATTCGATGTTACTTTGCTTCAGATAGGTTTCCCCGGATTTGTTTTTCGCCGTGGGTATGGCCTCCAGGATGGCGGTCTTATCCTCCTCAATCTGGCTTTCACCCTTAATGCCGATTTCAATTACCGGTTTGCTGTAGTGCTCACGGACTTCATCCAGGAGCGTTTTGACTGACTGTTCCAGGGCCGCGGTCCGCGCCTGCGTGGTCTTCTGGAACTGGGAAAAAAGAAGGCGCATGCGGAGGCTAACCAAACGGGTTAAAAAGGCGTCTTTATCATAGTCGTCTTTGGGGTCCGGATCTCCGCCCTTGGCCTCCCGGTATTCCTGATAGGCCTTTCCGTAGGTTTCATTAAAGGCCTGGTAGAACTGATCAATTTTAGGCTTATCCTTAGCTTCCACTCCGACCAGGCCGAAAAGATCGCCTGCTGCGGGGGGCTGGAGGCCGGCGGTTTGACAGACCTTGGTCAGGCGATTATAAACCCCGACCGCTTCTTTATAGGTACTTAAATATTTTTTCCAGATCCCTCCAACCTGTTCGAGGCGGGTCTGCGGGCTGGTGGCCGCATCCCAAGCCCAACCGAGAAAGCTGTTCACCTCCGCTTTGACATTCGGTATGATCTTCCCTTCCATAGTCAGGGTTTTTTCCATATCGGCCAGTTCTTTTTCCCATTCGTCCGCAGAGGCCAGGGTCTGTTTCATGTCATTGATCCGGCCTTTCAGTTGACGAAGGGTTGCTTCAACCAACAGATTGCGCTGATTGAGATATCGTCGCACCAACCTGGCGCCGACCTTAAATTGTGTACCGGTAAGCTCGGCTCCCTGGGCACTGACCTCCCCCAGATTCCATGATTCGACCTGATCCAAGTCGATTTTCGGGAAATAGTTTCTCACGGCCTGAGCCCAGACCTTCAGGTCATTGTTGACCTCCCAGACATAACGTTTGGCATAGTCCCGCAAAGCGACATTCACCTTAGTCGTATAAGGTTTCCGTCCTTCCCCGGTATCCAGGAGGACATCGCCTTCTCTGGTGTAGAGTTCTTTGAAGGCCGGGGAATGGATAACAATGGGTAGTTTGGTCGACTGATCCATAAAGACCTGAACGCCAATGATATCAAAACTTTTAGTCCGACCTCCCTGGATTTTTAAGGCGTTGTTGTCGTAGGCGTCATATAGGGCCTGGATAAATTCGCGATCCCTTTGGGCCTGGAGCATGCCCACGGTGACCGATACACCGGCGTAAACGGCCAGGGCCGTCATGCCGACGGCCGGGTTGGCCAGACCGATAATCTCCAGGGCCGAAAGAGCGACTCCTTCGGCCAGGGCCTTCTTATCGACTTGACCGCCAGTTTCATACTCGATATAAGCCATCGGCAAGCCGTCCAACACCAGACCAACGGTTGGAAAGGCCCCATATATGGCCTCTCCCAGGTATTTGGTCTGCTCCGATTCGGGGATAGAGGGATCATTGACGATCTTGACTACCTGCCAGAGGGCGAAGGCACTGCCGAAGGCTAGATAGGAAGGAGAGGCTTTGCGAGCCTCTTCGATGAACCCCTTGAGCACGGTCCTCCAGTTTTTGGGGGCGGCCCGGCGGAGGGCTTCGCCCACGGCCGCCAGGCGCATGCCCTGGGCCCGGGCGGCGTTTATTTCCCGCAGAAGGGCAATTTCGCTGTTTTTAAACCCGAGTTGAAGCAATTCGATATCACTCAGTTTGCTGATTTCCGTCACTAGGTCTTCAAGCTCTTTGGTGTAGGTCAGTTGGCCCTTGGTGAACAGCGAGGAGGTTCCAATACAATTGGCCATGGTATCGGAGGCCGGTGAGAGGGCCCGGATACTGGCCAGGTCGGCCAGGTCTCTCCGCAAGACGGCAATGGCCTGCTCCACTTCCGCCGGCAAGTCCTTTTCAGCTCGGGCTAGAGCAACGGCCTCTTCGTAGGCATTACCGCTGATGCGGTTCTGTTGTTTAGCGAGATCAAGAAGCTTGACCAGCATCTGGACCGCTTCAGACTTGCCTTTAATTGTGCCCTCGGCCATAAATTCCAAGAGGGCGGCAAACTCATCGTAAAAGGCGGCTTTCCGGGCCGATTTGGAAAGGCCGGCGGCCTTGGTCTCAAAGTCCTTGGCCAGTTCCTTCAACTGGTCCGGCTTCAGTTTACTGTATCCCGCCAGTTGCTCATTGCTGGCCATGTAGTCCCTGATGCGCCGATATTCAGCTTCAACCTGTCGGCCTGCTTTTGAGGCATCCAAAGCGTCTCTCTGATTTAAGACCAGGATGGCGTAAGCTTCATTGTTGCTTGCTTTGGTCAGATCCCAGAGAAAGGCCTCTCCGGCCTTGGCAAACTCTTCCTCGGTTAAGAAGCCGTTGGAGCGTAAGGCCGCTTTAATAAAATCGACTTTCTCCCTGGGTGTTTCCGAGAGGATGCGGGCCACTTTAAGTAAACGTTCCTGTTGTTCGGTCAAGGTCCCCAGATAGCCCTTCGGGCGGGCCTCATAGGCTCGGATCAATCCCTTGGCCTGCTCCCTGGCCCCCAGTTTGGTCCGTTCCACCCATTGGACCAGCTCATCGGCAATGACCGGAAATTTGAAGGCTCCCGAAGACTGGCTTACTTTCAGGCCGAGGTCGCGGATGAGGGCATTCTCCAATTCATCCACCGTCATACCCGCTTCCCAACTGGAATCTAGGCGGCCGTTGTCATTCACTCTCCAGGTCCGCGATTTGCCTTCTTTGTTGAAATATTGTCTGACAAAATCCTGGCCCGAGGCACCGGGGTAGTATTCCTTTTGGACGGCCGCATAGCGCTGGGCGCTCAAATTCCGCCGCAGGATAGGATCGGCCGTGCTTTTTAAATAGGCTGCACCGGCGGCCTCGCCTTCCCTGGCGGCGATGGCCAGGGCATCACTATAGGCCTGCTTAAGCGTGCCGTATCCGAAGTCCTCCAGGGTTGAAACGAAGATTTCAAAGGTTTCCAGTGTAAAACGCGCCCCTTTGGAAAAGGCCTCCCGGTAAATGTCATCCCCTTCCTGGGCTAAAATCTGTTGTATCTCCTCATAGAGTAATTGATTAAATTCCTTGGCCGCCGCCTGACCGCCGGCCACGATAATGTCCATATCTCCGGCGTTCAAGGCCTCGGCCCAGGAGCCGAGGGCGATCACCGCTTGGACCAAGGTTCCTTCCGTGGCCGCCTTTTGTCCCAGGCGCTGTAGGGCCCGTTGAAAGACCGTACGGCGTATACCCAGGGCCATCTGTTCCAATTCCGGAGCGGCAGCGCGCAGGATTTGCTGGTATCGTAGAAACTCTTTCGGCTGAGACATCAGCAGGAGGAGATCGCGCTGGCTGGCCTTCCTGGTGGCTAAAAATTTGTTGACGATCTTCTCCGCTACGGAGGCTTCTTGGGCTTGGGCCAAGGAGGACAACAAAAACAGAAAAAAAACAGGGATCCAAAAGATACTTCGTCCGAGTTTAAAACGCCTTTCCTTATCCATCAGGTAGCTCTTTCATTTTAAGGTCGCTTATCGAGAGCGTTCCGCTCCCGAAAAATCCGTATTCCAATTAGAATGATTTTATTGTAGCCTTTCCAGTAGCCTACGTCAAAAAAAATATCCGGAAAAACTTAGGCCCTTTTTTTTCTTGATCCTTTCCGGCTGACCCTTGTAGAATCGGTCTGGTTCCAAGATAAGGTTGGTGATCGGAATTGGTTGAAAATTCATTTTCATCCTCCGGGAATCCTGGCCCATCTCGACCAACTAATTAGGAAAATATTAACTTTTTTTATTATGATTGAACTCTTTCGCCGCCTTGTGGTTCTAGCCTGTTTCTGCACAGGGATCGGGCTTGCCTATTATGCGCCCCTTGATCCTTTAGTTATAGTCAAACCGGTGGAGCCTGAAAAAATTAAATCAGAACGAGTGCTGCCGGGAGAAACAGGCGGTTTGGCTACAGGGCTGCCGGCCCCGCTTATTTCAGCCGAGGACCGGGCCCGCTTGCGCCCCAAAAGAGACCCTCAGGTTCTGAAGGTTGAAGGGCCGATTTGGAGAGACTTTTTTAAGCAGGTCATCGATACTACGGAAGGAAGAAATCGGACAAAGGAATGGAAGAGGCGGTTTCCCTCCGACCCCCATCCATTGCCGGTACTGTTTTTCCGCCCCAATGAATGGCCTCTCAACACACTTTCCAATTATCTCCGTCCAGGAAGCGACCGGTTTAGGCTTTTGCTGGAAGAGGGTGGTATGCGCATTCATTTGGAAATCGATTATCGGACCTACTCCGACAGTAATTTCCGGATCGGCGGCGGGATGACCAATTATCCCCATCCGCCAGCCAACCTTTTCTATCCCTATCGAACCATGGGGTTATGGATGGCCTTGGCCGGACTTTGCTTCTATTTTTTGCTGCCGACTGCCAAAAGGCTTTCCGGTGCGCTCCGTTATGATCGATGGAGAGTCGGTCTTGGGGATCTAGTTGGGTATGCCTTCACCCTACTGCCTCTGGCCCTTCCTATATTCGTGGTAGGGGGGACCAAGCAGGGATATACCGAAGGCTGGCCGCTCCTTCTATTGTTCGGCCTGATTACCCCATTAGGGATCTTTTCCCTTTACCTTAGCGCCTGGTTCGGAAGCTTTCAGCTTGCCCTGGGAGACCAGGGGCTGCAGATCGATTCCTTTCGTGGGGTCTGGACTTTCAACTATGGGGATATGAAATATTTCCAGGCGGTGGTGATTAAGCCGCCGCGATGGCTGATTATCCTCTCCTGGCTGATGGTCCTAGCCAGCGCCGGGGCCGCCCGGTTGGGCGCCGCCGGACGGGCCATGCTTCTCGGCTCATCCGCCGCTTCAAGCCTGGCTATTGAAATGAAGACGGGCCGTACTCTATTCATTAATGTCTCGGACCAGATGGGCGGTTCGGCCTTGAAGGGTTTTGAACGGATCACCCAAACCCTAAGAAACCAAGGTATCGTCGAAAAGAACGAAGAACGCGTTATCCGGAGCCTTGGGTTCGAGACGGTAAGGCTGGCTAAATAGACTTCTCTTCAGAACGTTCCTGAACTCTGTCCGATGTGCCGTGAAGGGCATGGAATGACGGCTCTTGTTCCGGACCTCCTGATTCCGGAACCATTCCTCCGGATCGCAAGCAGAAGTCTCGTTCATTATTTTTTCTTGACAACCTTTTTAAAAAAAGCAATATTTTAATATGGTTAACAGGAAGTTGGCGGTGAGGCCGCAAGTAATCATCTTTGATTGCGACGGAGTCCTTTTCGATTCCCGTCGGGCCAATCAAATTTTTTATAATCACCTTTTGGAACATTTTGGAAAGGGTCCCCTCACCGAAGATGATTTGAACTATGTTCATATGCATACGGTGGGGGATTCCGTGGCCTATCTTTTTAAGGATGAAGCGACACGGGAGTCGGCCGACGGCTATCGAAAGACATTGGACAGTGCCCCTTTTCTTTCTAAGATGGAGATGGAGCCGGGTCTGATCGATTTCCTGCTTTTTATTCGGCCCTGGTCTAAAACGGCGATTTGCACCAACCGGACAACGACTATCGGTCCGCTGTTGAAGATGTATTCTTTGAACGATTATTTTGATCTGGTGGTCAGCGCCCTGGATGTCCGGCAGCCCAAGCCCCATCCGGAATCGATTTATAAAATCTTGTCCTTTTTTAAGGCCAAACCGGAAGACTGTTGGTATATCGGGGATTCGGAAGTGGACGCCCTGACCGCAGGAAAGGCCGGAGTTCCTTTGGTTGCCTTTAAAAATCCGGCCTTGACGGCCGATCTGCATATCAGCGGATTTCCGGAATTGAAGGTCTATTTAAACGGGAAGGGTTAGATGAGCAAAGACCTGGAAAAGAAAGGGAAGAGGAAAAAGATGCTAGATAAAAAAGAGTGGATGGGCGTTTCATTTTTTCTGCTGGCCATCTGTTGTTGTTTCTGTCCGGACGCCTTTGCTGGATTTAAGGATATACGTCCCGAATCCGAGATGATCGGGTCCATCCTGGCCCCAAAGGAAGAGCGGAAGCAAGCCCTTTCTCAAGGGGATATGGTTTTTGTCACAACAAAAAAAGATTTGCCGTTAAAAAAGGGGGATGTGCTGGAGATTTTCCAGCCTGCCTCATTGGCTAAAGAGGAGAAAAAACCTCTTTGGTTCTCTTTGGTCGGACAGGTGGTTATCTTGGAGATTCTTAGTAATCGGTTGTTCTTAGGGATGATTGATTCCAGCTTCAAGGAAATCGCTGTGGGCGATCGATTATATTTCCCGGATTCTTGAGCAGGTTTTTCCTGCAATTCGAGGTGTCCTACCCTGCGGGGATGGGTGAACTTGTCGGTGTCGGTCGGAGAAACCCGCCGAGGCGGGAGGAGCGGTTAACATGAAAGAAAGGAAAAAGGCCGCCGGAGATGAAAAAGATCCTTCCTAGTATTTTAATGGGCATTCTACTAATCAGCGGTATTTTTGTACCGTCGGCTTCTAGCCAAGAGAAACGCTCCGATATCCTAACATCTCAGAAGGATATTTCCCTAAAGGGGTTTATTAACGATGTGATCCAAGCGGTTTCCTATCGGGCCGCCGATATGGGTTACGATTATTCACGGCGACAGGCGGTGGGGGTTCTGGTGGCCGACTTTCCCAATCTTTCGGGAGAAGAAATCGGTTTGGGAAATGATATCGGAGCGGATTTGCGGGCGGCCCTGAACAGGGGAAAGCAGTTTCACGTCTATGGCAAAGACCATCCCGTCAGTTTACAACTGAAAACTGCCCTGGCCGCTGATCCTCAGTGGAGCGGCGCTTCGCAAAGAAGATTCCAGCAGCTACTCAAAGAAAAATTCAATTCTTTTCCGGTGGACCTGGTTATTGCGGGCCTAGTCGGCAAAGAAACATCGGGGGACGGGGAAATTATAACCTGTAGTGTTCTCCTGAGCCCCTTTATGGAAACCATTACCTCCGTGGAAGGAGAATCGGGGCGTAAGGACTTGGTGCTGCAAAAATTTGTCAGCCCGGTTTTTCCCGGAGAGGTTCTGGCCCAACACTTCTCTCCCCGAAAGGTCTCGGATGTCCCAAAGGGTCGGCTGGTTATTCTCTCTTTAATAAGGGTCGATAGGGGAAGAGCGGGCGGGCCTGAATCGAGGGTCGTCGAAGATTCATCGATTAAAAAAGGCGGGGGGCTCCTCGCTGAAAAAAGTTGGAGGATCGCTTCATTAAAAGAGATCAGCTGCTGGCTGGACGGCCAGCCGCTGGCTTCTCTGCAAAGTTGGCCGGAAGATAAAAAGAAAAACTATTATAACTTCTTGAGCGGGGTGAATGCCGATACGATCTGGTTCGATGATCTGGTCGCCGAAGGTCCCCATTCATTTTTTGTCAGCCTGGTCAAAGGGTCCATGAAAAATCAGTATCAGACTTTTTCAAAAACCTTGGCGATTAAGGGGGGGCAATCGAGTTACCTGTATTTCAACCTCCTGACTGATGCCTATGGGGAGCCTCAGCTTCACCTTGAACAGATCGTCGACCCGGAAAACCGCCCCCTGCCTTTTTAGCCGTCGCTACCGAAACGTTCTTTGGGGGATGATTTCATGATCCGGGGAGTTAGAAAGATAAGCAGTTCCGTATCCTCAAGGGATTTGTAGCGGGTCTTAAAAAGCCAGCCCAGGGCCGGGATATCGGCCAGTCCGGGAATCCGATTTTCCGAAAAGGTTTCCTTTTTAAAAATAATCCCTCCCAGCACGACGGTATTCCCGTCGTTAATGACCATCTCCGTATAAGCCTCCTTGGTATTGATGGTCGGATTTCCCAGAGAGTCGGTCTTAGTGAAATCAGGTTCATTCTTGCTGATCTTCAGTTCGATGCGCATTTTTTTTCCGCTTGATAGAATATGGGGGATGACTTCCAGGGTCAGGGCCGCATCTTTGTATGTCGTAGAAAAAGTATTTAACTCGGTGCGGGTTGTTACGGGAATGGAAGCTCCTTGTTTAATGATCGCTTTTTTATTGTCGAGAGTCAAAATTTTGGGTGAGGAAAGGGTCTTCCCGTTCCCGGCTTTTTCCATGGCTTGGATACGGGCATCCAGATTAAAGTTGATGGAGGTAAAGGTGAAGCCCAGACCGCCGAAGGCAGTACTGGTAGCGGCTAAGGGCAGATTGACGGCAAGATTATTGCCCGGATCCGTCGTGGGAGATAGCAATCCTCCCTTGATGGTCCCGGCAAAAGGACCGGAGGCATTGGAAAAAGGCAAAATTCCACCCCAGCGAATACCCAGATCTCGAGTAAAAGTGGCATTGGCCTCAACAATTCGGGCCTCGATCATGACCTGAGAGATCGGGTGATCGATTGAACGGACCAGGTCTTCAACATAATTCAGATCCCTCTCCGTTCCTCTGGCGATAAGGGTATTGGTATGGGGGACACTAATAATATCGATGGTTGTCCCTATGAAGCGAGAGGTGTCGGTTTGGATAAGCGGCTGTCCTCCCGGTTGGAGCCCCTGCTGGAGACCGGGCGTGGTGATTATTCTTCTCTGCCGCTCCAAAGATCCTTGAATAAGTTCTTCCACCACTTTAACATCCACGTTTTTTATCTGGAATTGTCTCGTATGGTAAAGCACCTTTCCGACTCTTTGCCGTTCCCCTTCATTCTTAAGCTCTTCCTGTTCTTCTTTGCGCCGGGCTTCCCTGTTTTTTCGGTCTTCGTCCAGCCTTTTGAGATAGGTCTCTCTCGTAATCACTAAAAAGGTATTCGGGCTTTGTTCGACTTTTTCCAGGTTGGTGGATTCCAAAATGGCCTCCAAGGCCTCCCTCCAGGTCACCTCCTTTAAGGTCAGGGTTACTTTTTTTTCTTTGACATCATCGCCCACGACGATATTAATTCCGCCGATATCACTGATCATTCGTAAAACATTGTGAAGATTTTCCATGTAGAAATCAAACTGGACCCGTTGTTTTTGAATTTCATCGACCTGTTTCCTGGCCTCCTTCTCCCGGAGGGCCTTTTCTTTAGAAAATTCCTCCAAAGTTTTTGGGGCCAGGACGGTCTCCAATTCCTTTTTAATGACGGGGATTGAAGTGGGCGGAGGAGGTTTCAATAAATCAATGACGAGTTGGAAAGGATTTCCGGGGCGAGAGAAGACCTGAAAGGTCGGGGGTTGAGAAAAGGTAAAGGTAAATCGGACCGTTTTGGGGTCCTGCTGTTGAAATTTCAATCCTTCGATAGAGGAATCTTTAATCTGCACCGGAAGGTCTTTCCCTAGGACGAGTGGAGAGAGATCCAGAACCAGGCGGTAAGGATTTTCTAAAGTAAAATAATTAGGGGTGACCGGAAGGCTGGTCCGGATAAGCACCTGGAGCCGGTCGGATGTTATTTGATCCTCTATTTGAATGAGTTTTGCCGTAGACTTGGCCGATTTTTCTCGGGCGCCATGGGCCAAGTCATTTTTCCCAAGCAGGGCAAAAATGAAAAGCAGTCCTCCAAGAAAAAAAATGAATTGGTTCCCTTTCTTGTTCATATAAACTCTCTTCCGGGTTGAAGCCCTGACGGTTATTATTTAAGGCGCTTTGGGCAGTTTCAGGGAAATCTGGCGAATAATTTTTTTGCCGAAAAAATCCTGAAAAGGTTCCTCGATTATCACTTCCCTCTCGGCGATTCGGACGATTTTCCCACCCCTCTTGCCGATGATCGTCCCCACCTGAACCAGATACCCTTTCCCTGAAATATCCTGGAGCATGGCCTTTCTTATCTTTGACCCGGCGACTATCCCGACCAGTTCATAATCGGAAATTTCAAATTGCTCCAATGGCATCCCCCTCATTTTGGGGCCCCCTTTCCATTCCGGAAATACCTCCGCCGGAACGAAAGGATCTACTTTCCCTCTGGGGTCATAAAAGGCCAGGGGAGGGCCGGATGGTGACACCGGTCCCGGTGCGGCGGTCTTTTCTTGAGGGGCCCCCGGTCCCGGGAGACTCAAGGATTGAGGCGGCGTCGTTTGAGGTGATCGGGTCACCGGAGCTGCTCCTTTGGGGGGGGGAGGGTTCTCCGGCCCCTTTCCCGAACATCCCCCGAAAAGTAACAACCCCAACACCAAGATGACCCTGCTTTTTTTCATGCCTTATTTTTTCTTTTCTTCCTTTGGTTTCGGTTTTTCTGAAGGGAGGGGGTCAGGGAGAGTCCGGAATATTACCAGTTGACAGCGGGCCGTTATCTGGCCGGTCTTCTCCTCAAAAGCACCGAATTCCAATTGCTTAACATTAATGATTCTTGGCACCCTCCTGATCCCGTCAAAAAAGACCCCGATTTGATGATAGGTGCCTTTTACCTGCAAGGAGATAGGGATCTCGGCGATATATTCCTGGGGAGATTCTTTCTCTGGTTTAAACAGCAGAAATTCCAGGCCTTGCTTTTGGCCCAAATCCGCTACATGTCTGAGCAGGTGAGGGATTTCTCTAGCCTCCGGTAACATCGCCCGGAGTTGGTTGGTCCGCACCTCCATGGCGGCCATTTCCTGCTTAAAACGGGCGATCTGTGTTCTGGTCCGAATGATCTGCTCTAATTTGGATTGTTCCCGGTCAATATCCTCTTTGAGAACTTTTGATTTCTGCCAAAGGGGCAGGAAAAAGAAAAAGCCTGTTAGTGCGCCAAGTACCAGCAACCCTCCTAGTGCCGCCATAATCTTTTGCGGCTGAGTCAGCTCTGCCAGTCGGTCACGGATAAAGGTCAAGGAAAGGTCCGGCATCCTATTTTTTCTCTTTCGGCTGAGCCGGGGGCGAGGGAATTTTCGTCCAGGCGGCAATGGAAAATTGTTTAACTTTTAAGTTTTTATAGGCGGCTTGAACCGATTGGACCAGATCCACCTGTTTGAATACCGATCCTTTTTCCAGTCGGTTAATGAATTCGGCCAGAATCTCGTTGGTCAGGGAAATCCCTTCCAGGCGGATTTCGGGTCCTACTTCTTTTAGGGTAATTAACCAGAGTTGATGAGCCGGCAGGGAAGTACACAGGAATTCCATAAGTTGAACGGGGCTCTGACGATTTTGATCCAAATCTTGCAGCAGGGCGAACCTTTTTTCGGCCAAGGCCTTTTGGATTCTCAACGTCTGGATTTCCTTTTGCAGAGCACCGCTCTTGCTGGTTTGCGCTTCCAGGGCCGCTTTTTCTTTTTTCTGGGTTTGAATATGGCTGGTCATCCCCCAATAGGTCAGAAGAGCAACTAAAAGAAAAAGGGCATATCCTGAAGTAATAGCGGTAGCCAACCCTGGACGTCCCTTTATTCTTCTTACTTTATGAACTCCCAAAAGGTTTATGCGGATCATTCGATCCCCCTTTGGCGTAAAGCCAAGCCAAAAGCAATAGAAAATTGTGGGCCTATGGCCTGCAAATATTTGGGATCGAAGATATCCGGATCAATCCGGACCCGATAAAAGGGATTGAATAATTCTACCGGAAGTTGGAGGTTTCCGGAGAGGTATTGGGGAAGCCCGGGCATTAAGGCCGATCCGCCGGAAAGGATGATTTTGGAAGGTTTTGCTTCCGGATCAGCGGCGGTTAAAATGTCAAATACCTTTTTGGTTTCGTCTGCCCAGGACTGAACGGTCATTAATATTCCCGGACTAACCTGATCCAGTTGGTCAGGGGACCGATCCCATCCCAATTTCATTTTTTCAGCTTCTTCATAGGAGAGATTCCATTGGGCCTGGATCTGTTCGGTCAACTGATGTCCTCCCAAAAAGATGTCCCGTGTAAAAATAGGCCCGTTTTGGTTCAAGCCGTGAAGAGTGATCTGGCCTGCTCCAAGATTTACTAAAACTAGGGGGGTATCGTTTAAAGGATTTTTTTGTTCATAAGCGTTGGCTAAAGCAAAAGCCGTTACATCGGCAATGGCTGCCTCCATCCCCGCCAACTCCAAAACTTCCAGGTAGGAATTGAGCGTCTCTTTTTTCGCGGCTACCAGCAGGACCGACATGGCATTCGGGTCATCTTTGAGGGGGCCTAGAATCTGAAAATCCAAGTTGACCTCTTTCAGGTCAAAAGGAATATGTTGTTGGGCTTCATAAGGAATGGTCTCTGCCAATTCTTTTTCCGGCATTAACGGCAGGGCGATTCTTTTTATTATAACCGAATACCCGGATATGGCGAATACAACTTTCTTGGATTTTATATTTAGGTTTTTTAGTAGTGATCGAAGAGTGTTGGAGATTATCTGAGGTTCCTTAATAAGCCCATTGACAATGGAAGAGGGCGGAAGATTGGCCAGCCCCAAGCTTTCGAGACTTATTTCTTTTTGCCGATAACTCAGCTGACATACCTTCAAAGAGTGAGATCCGATATCTATGCCAACATAATTATCTCTTCTGGCCAATGGAAATCGCATGAAATTGATTATGCCTTGGGTTTTTTTATTAACTTATTGCCATGATTGTTTAGTAATAACAAATCCTCAAATCTTCCTCAAGCGTTTTATAGTATCTCCCGGTGGTTAAAATGTAATTTATATCAAATATGTCAATTTATTTTCCCAAGAGTATAATTTTTGGGAATGTTCCAAAGTTACGTGAAAGCGGACTCAAGAGGTGTTGATTTTGTGGTTGTCCAAAGGGGATTTTGTTGCCCAAACCGGGACCCATTCCGAAGGAATGGGACTGAGCCTGTCCTTTAAAGCGAAGAATCC
>Ga0233425_10002855_pt1 | contig 32814 bp, 31 predicted proteins | sample Watercolumn_Towu_2_FD_181712 | JGI IMG/M metagenome (GOLD analysis project Ga0233425, IMG submission 181712) | Freshwater microbial communities from Lake Towuti, South Sulawesi, Indonesia - Watercolumn_Towuti2014_140_MG | ecosystem: Environmental > Aquatic > Freshwater > Lake | place... | reverse complement strand
TGATGATGCCCAAAGGGTCCGGTTCGGAAAACATGAGTGCCATGAAGATGTTTATCCCGGCCGACGGGGTGGCTGCGGTCAAGAAATTCATTATCGATACGGTCATCGCCTCCGGGGCCAACCCCTGCCCCCCGGGGATTATCGGGGTCGGCATCGGCGGCACGGCTGATCTGGTGATGTCCTTGGCCAAAAAGGCCCTGACCCGGCCGGTGGGCAGTAGAAATCATGATTCTTATTTCGCCGCCCTGGAGGAAGAACTGGAAGAGGCGATCAACAGCACCGGCATCGGTCCCATGGGGCTGGGCGGGGTGAATACCACCCTGGCTGTCCATATCGAATGGGCCTACACCCATATCACGCAGAACCCCGTGGCCGTGAACACCCAATGCTGGCCGGCCCGGCGGGCTCGGGCCAAGATCTGGGCGGACGGGAGAGTCGAATATGGCTTCTGAGAAAAATGACAAGGGAGGAGTGTGCTCATGGCCCATTTTACTTTAACCACCCCTCTAGATGAAAAAACGATGCGCACCCTGAACATCGGGGATACGGTGACCATAAACGGCCGTCTCTTCGGGATGAGAGACCGGAATATGATCCATATTTTCGATGAAGGGAACGAACCTCCGGTCGATCTGAACGGATTTCCCATTATCCACACGGCCCCAAGCCTTCGTCACATTGGTGACCGTTGGGAGAAGATAATCATCGGCACAACCACCAGTACCCGCATGGACCGCTTCTCACCGCCCCTGATGGAAAAATACGGGGTCCGGGCCATTATCGGTAAAGGCGGTCTTTATCAGGGAAGTCTGGAGGCCATGGCCCGTTTCGGGGCCTGTTATCTGGCCATCGTCGGCGGGGCGGCCGCTGTGGAGACCAAACAGATTGAAGAGGTCGAAGCCGTCTATTGGCCCGAGTTGCACCCTGAGGCCATCTATCAATTCCGCATAAAGGATTTCGGTCCCTTGATCGTGGCCATGGATACGCATGGCCGGAGTCTCTATACGGCCGTCAAAGAGGAAACCCAAAAACGGCTGCCGGATATTTACAGGAAACTCGGGCTCAAGGCGGCTTAGTAGAAAATAACGTTCGTAGTTGAGTGTTCGGCGTTCGGCGAATTGATAGCCACCCCCACCCAACCCCCCTCGGAGGGGGAGGGCGAGGGTGGGGGGATTTTCATACTTTGTGGTGCCCACGGGGCATGGAAATTAGAAGGGAAGGAGAAAGGTCATGAAAGGCATTCGCCTGGTTCAACGGGAAGGCCTCGACCTAGCCTATAAAACCGAAATGATTGCTAATGCCGAAGTCTGGAGACCGGGGACCGTCGGCATGACGGCCTGGTATTTACAGCGTATAACCGGACTGGGCTTGGTCGGCTATCTGGTGCTGCACATTTTTCTGATTGGGTCTTCCCTGTTGCGGGGTAAAGAGGCCTTTGACCGCATGCTGGGACTGCTGATGGGTTCTAAACTCTTTTTGGTCCTGGACCTGGCCCTCCTGGCGGCGGTGCTTATCCACGGTCTCAACGGAATCAGACTCATCCTCTTCGATTTGGGGGTGGGCATTGTGAACCAGAAAAAAATCTTCTGGACGGCCATGGGCATAGCCTTGGGACTGTTTTCCTGGGCCCTCGTCCGCATGGCTCCGGAGCTGCTGAAATGAAACCTTCCATGGAAAAGATAAACGGGAATCCCAATTCAATATACTGGCTTCTCCAAAGGATCACGGCTGTGGGCCTGCTCCTTTTTCTGGGGATTCACTTCTGGCTTCTTCATTACCGGAACCCCGGTGAAGTGATTACCTATGACAGTGTGCTGATGCGCCTCCGGTTCCGGCCTTTATTGCTCGTGGATTTGGGTCTGCTGATCTGCGGACTCTTTCATGCCTTCAATGGGTTACAGGCCATTGTTCAGGATTACGGATTCGGCGCCGGAGGGAAAAAAGGCTTGGGCTGGATACTGCTCCTTTTGGGCCTAGTGATGGGTCTATTGGGCGGCTTTGCCCTCTGGCAGACCCTTTAGTACGTAAATAACGTTCGTCGTTAGCCGTTCGGCGTTCGGCGAGTCTCGATTTTCATGCTTCGTGGTCCCCCGCGGGGCATGGGAATCAGTACGAAAATAAGTTCGGAGTTCGGAGTAATTGTATATTTATTCTTCGTTGTCCCTAGCAACGGGGGAGCATGTGAATTAGTAAGGGAATGAAATAATATGGGCTCTTTTTTAAATGTTACCGTGTTCCGCTACCATCCCGGAACGGATCATTCTCCGAGAACCGAATCCTTTGAAGTGCCGGAGAGCAAACAGATGGCCATACTGGATGTGTTGACCTATATTCAGAATCATCTGGACCGCTCTCTGGCCTTTCGTTTTTCCTGCCGGATCGGCATGTGCGGCTCCTGCGCCCTTTTTATCAACGGGAGGTCCCGGCTGGCCTGCCGCACCCTGGTCGAAGGCCTCGGGACCAAAATCATCCGCATCCGGCCCTTACCCAATCTTCCGGTGATCAAAGACCTGACGGTCGATATGACCCCCTTCTTCGATAAATATGAAAAAGTCAAACCCTACTTTATCGCTAACGAAGACCGAGAGGATTTTTACCTAGTCCCGGAAGAATCCAAGGAACGGGACTTAGTGGATAAGATGCTCGAGTGCATCACCTGTGGGGCCTGTTTTTCCTCCTGCACCATGGTGACGACCAATTCTCATTATCTCGGCCCGGCGGCCCTGAACAGGGCCTTTTGTCTGATCGCCGATAAACGGGATGGGGCCGGGGACGAACGTCTCCGACTGGTGAACGGACCGGAAGGGATCTGGCGCTGCCACGGCCAATTCAACTGTATGGAGGTGTGTCCGAAAAAGATCATTCCCACCTGGTCCATCCAACAATTGAAGAAGCGGTGCGTCTTCAGGAAATGGATGGGGATGGGTTAGGAGGAGAAAGAAACGATGAAACCAATCGCCCAGACCCAAGCGGACATCCTCATCCTCGGGAGCGGAGGTGCGGGATTGCTGGCCGCCCTTCATGCTTATGACGCCAATCCTTCCTTGAATATCATCCTGGCGGTTAAAGGGCTGGCCGGGAAAAGCGGGTGTACCCGCATGGTCCAGGGCGGATATAACGTCGTTCTTGATCCTCAGGATTCTCACGAAAAGCATTTTCTGGACACCATCAAGGGCGGGGGATTCATCAACAATCAGGAACTGGCCTGGACCCTGGTCACCGACGCAACCAGGATTATTCATGAACTGGAAAATAAGGTCGGCTGCTTCTTTGACCGGAGGCCCGATGGCCGGGTCCACCAAAAGGCCTTTGCCGGCCAATGTTTTGACCGGACCGTCCATCGCAGTGATTTGACCGGGATCGAGATCATCTCCCGTCTGAGGGATCAGGTCTTTGCCCGGAAGGTTCGCATTCTCGAAGAATGCCGGGGGATCGATCTGTTGATCCGGGACGGCCGGGTTAACGGGGTGCTGCTTCTGGATATCCGCTCCGGGGAACCGTTCATTGTGCAGAGCAAGGCCGTGATCCTGGCTACGGGCGGGGGTGCGGGCATGTACAAGATCTCGGCCCCTTCCAAAGAAAAAACCGGGGACGGGGCGGCCATGGCCTTCAGGGCCGGGGCCCTGTTCGTTGATATGGAGATGATGCAGTTTCACCCTACCGGCCTCCTGGCCGGAAACTCCCAGTTAACCGGGAGCGTTCTGGAAGAAGGTCTGAGAGGGGCTGGCGGATATCTCTTCAATGCCCAAGGCGAACGGTTCATGGAACGCTATGACCCGGAACGGATGGAACGCTCGACCCGGGACCAGGTGGCCCGAGCCTCCTACCGGGAAATTATGGCCGGGCGGGGAACGGTCAATGGCGGTGTTTTGATTGATATGTCTCATCTTGGGGCCGAGTTTGTCGAGCGAACTTTTCCGGGCATGGTCGACCGGGTCAAAGACATCGGTAAAGACCTGGCCCGGGAACCAATCGAGGTCTCGCCGACCGGTCATTTTCATATGGGCGGCGTGAAAATCGATAAGGAATGCCGTACCAACCTGGAAGGCCTCTTTGTGGCCGGAGAAGATTCCGGCGGGGTCCATGGGGCCAATCGGCTAGGAGGCAACGGAGTAGCCGAATCCACCGTCTTCGGGGCCAGGGCCGGTGATGCGGCCGCCGTTTATGTCGCTGAACACACCTTCTCTCCAATCGATGAAGACCAGGCCAAAGCGCTTTGGGAGGAAACGAGAAAACCCTTTAGGCGTTCTCGGGGCGAAGATCCTTATCGTTTGAGTCAGGAATTGAAAAATCTGACCTGGGAAAAAATCGGGGTGGTCCGCACCAAAGGAGACCTTGAACAGGCTCTGGGGAAATTATCCGAAATGGCCGAACAAGCCCAACAGGTCCGGGCCAGCGGCTCCCCGGCTTTTAATCTGGAATGGAATGAGGGTCTCAATGTGCGAAATCAAATCACCGTGGCCCGGATGATCGCCAAGAGCGCCTTAGTGCGGGAAGAGAGCCGAGGCTCCCATTTTCGCCTGGACTTTCCCCAGTCCGATAATGCCCATTGGTTGCAGAATATTTTTTTAAAGCGCCAAGGAGAAAAAGAGATGCAGATTTTTACGAAGGCAGTTGACTTCAGCCGGCTGCGGCCGGAGGAGGTTGTCTGAACCGATGGAGAGTCTTTAGGTTGTGGATGTCGATCAATTAATAATCCTGCTGCTGGCCACCGTCGCCTCGGCAGTCATTTCCAACGGTGTGGCTATCGGTTCCGGGATTTTCCTGCTCCCGGTTCTCTCCCTTGTCTTCCCGGTCAAGATCGCCCTGGGATTGGGTGCGCCTATCATGTTCGCCTCCAATATCATCGGCATTAAAAATTACTGGCGCGAGTGGGGAGATTGGAAAGAATTACTCGGTTTTTTCATCGCCGCAGTAGTAGGGATCTTTTTTGGCTCCCAGTTGATCAATTATATCCCCAATCACCTTTTTAAATTGGGAGTGGCGATATTTGCCATCTCCTTTGCCCTCTACCAACTGATCAGCGACTCCTCCCTTTGGCGGAGGCTCCAGCCGGGAAGGTTCATTTCCTTGGGGATCTCCGATCTTCAGGATGGGAAAATTTTAGGCACATTAATCGGTTTTCTCGGCGGTGTGGCTACCGTAGTCTGCCATGCCGGTGGAGCGGTGTGGTCCATCTATTTTGTCAGCCGCAAAATGGACCGGCGCCGCCTGGTCAGCACGCTTCTGCTGATCTTCGCCTTCACCAATCTTCTCAAGATTATTGCTTACTGGCGAATCGGCATCCTGAGCATAGGCTCGACATTTATTGTGCTGGCCCTGTTTCCCGTTATCATCCCCAGCAGTAATTTGGGAAATATCTTAAACAAGAGAATCCAGCCGGAATTATTCCGGACCATCGTTGTCTTGATTATCCTAGCGGCCGGAATCAGTCTTTTAATGTAACGGGCGATATTTGGGGAAAATAAGGGCCCCGCATGGAAATCACAGAGGGAAATAAGAAATAGTTAAAACACATTTATTGATCAGGAGATGTCCATGAAAAAATATAATCTGCTGGCCAGTCTTTTCTTTCTTGGTTCCGGTCTCTTTTTTACGTTTTATGCCCGGAGTTTGGAGATCGGGACGATTGAAGAACCCGGTCCGGGATTTCTCCCCTATTGGGCGGGGATACTGTTGTCCGGAATGGCCGTCCTGCTGATTCTGAAGACCTTGATTTCTAACGTCTTCGAAGAGGTGGTTTTCTTTCCGGAGAAAGATTCCTGGAAAAGGGTTGGCATGGTATTCCTGGCCCTGGTGGCTTACAATTTGCTGCTCAAGCCCCTGGGCTTTACCCTGGTGACTTTTCTCTTCGTCGGTTTCTTATTGAAGGCCATTTTCCCCCAAGGCTGGATCACTACCCTGGTGACGGCGGCTTTATCCACTCTGGGGGCCAGACTTTTGTTTGTTAATTTTTTGGAGCTTCAGTTTCCTAAAGGATTGCTCGGATTTTGATCTAAGGAGAAGTATCGAATGGAGACCATAAACTATCTATTGCAAGGGGCCCAAGTGGCCTTTGAGCCGATGAATCTGATGTTTTGTTTCATCGGAGTCCTGATGGGTACCATGGTCGGTGTCTTGCCTGGATTGGGGCCGACAGCGGCCATCGCCCTTTTGCTCCCGGTCAGCTTTCATATCCCTCCGGTGTCGACCATCATCATGCTGGCCGGGATTTATTATGGGGCCATGTATGGCGGATCGACGACTTCTATCCTGGTGAACATCCCCGGGGAGGCGGCCTCGGTCATCACCTGCCTGGACGGCTACCAGATGGCCAAAAAAGGCCAGGCCGGTCCGGCCCTGGGTATGGCCGCCTTCGGCTCTTTTATCGCCGGAACATTCGGAGTCGTCGGGATTATGCTGGTCGCACCGCCCATGTCTAAATTCGCCCTGGCCTTCGGACCGGCCGAATACTTTAGCTTGATGCTCATGGGTATTGTGATCATCATTTTCATGTCGTCGGGATCGATCCTCAAAGATTTGATGATCGCCGTCTTCGGACTGCTTTTAGGAACCATCGGCATGGACAGCATCTCCGGGACCCAGCGGCTGACCTTTGGGGTCCTGGAACTGGCCGACGGCATCGGGTTCATTCCGGCGGTCATGGGGTTATTCGGCGTGGCCGAGATCATCACCAATGTGGAACGGATCGTAGCCACGACTCTGGTAACCGACCGGGTCAAAAATCTCCTACCGACCCTGAAGGATTGGAAGGAATCGACCTGGCCTATTCTGAGGGGAACGGTGCTGGGTTTCTTCGTCGGGGTCCTGCCGGGGCCGGCGCCGGTGATTTCCACCTATGCCTCTTATGCCATGGAGAAAAAGTTATCCAAGACCCCGGAGAAATTCGGGACCGGACACATTGTCGGTGTTGCCGGTCCGGAAGCGGCCAACAACGCCGCCTCCAGCGGGGCCATGATCCCTTTGTTTACCCTGGGTATCCCGGCCAACTCGGTCATCGCCGTGCTTCTGGGGGCCTTCATGATTCATGGTCTCCAACCCGGTCCGATGTTCATCAGCAATTACCCTCAGGTCTTCTGGGCGGCTATTGTCAGTATGTATCTTGGGAATGTGATGCTTCTAGTCCTCAATCTTCCCTTGATCCCCTTGTGGGTAAAGGTCTTGAAGGTGCCCTATCCCATCCTCTTTCCCCTCATCCTGATTTTTTGCCTGATCGGGGTCTACAGCCTTAACTTCAGTCAGGTGGAGATCAGCTTGATGATCGGCTTCGGGGTTTTAGGATACCTTCTCCGGAAATTCAAGTTTGAAATGGCGCCCTTGGTCCTGGCCCTGGTACTGGGGCCGATGATGGAAAAAAATCTGCGGATGGCCCTGTTGATGTCCCAGGGTGATCCGTTCACTTTTTTTAAACGGCCCTTGTCAGCCGTTTTTATCGGGGTCTGCACCGTGTTGATCTTTTCGGTCCTGATCCCCGGGATCCGCAAAAAGAGGGAAAAAATGCAGGAAACGCTCGGAGAGGAGGAAGCATAACTTCCCGAGCTTAGGAGTGTGGAGATTTATTCAATAGACAGCATTAAACAAGAAAGGGAATCCATTATGAAAACAAAGCTATCGGTTATGATCATTTGTGTTTTGGTTCTTTTTTCTTTTAATCAGCTTCAGGGTGCTGAGACCAAGTATCCGACCAAAGAGATCAATTACATTATTCCCTTTAATCCCGGCGGTGAGGTGGACATTGAGTTCCGCATTATGCAGCCCTTTCTGGAAAAATCTTTCGGCGTCCGTTTTATCCCCGATTATAAGCCGGCGGCCGGCGGAGCCCTGGCCTGGGGGTACGTCATGGCGGCCAAGCCGGACGGGCAGATCATCGGCGGGTTTAGTTCTCCCCATATTATCACGCAACCCCTGACCATGAAGGATGTGAAGTTTCAGACCATGGATTTCACTTACCTGACCTTGATAGAGAATACACCGCTTACTCTTTGCGTCAAGAAAGGGTTTCCCGCCAAAACCTTGAAGGAGTTCATCGAATACGCCAAAACCAATAAGGTGACCCTCGGGGCGGTCGGGAAATTCTCCGGCAATCATCTGGCCGCTGTACAGTTTATGAAAATGGCCGGAATAAAACTGACCTATATTCCCTATGACGGAACCGGCACTCTGAAACCGGCCATCATGGGCGGCCATGTGGATGCCGTATTGAGCACTTCAACGGCCGCCGTGGAAATGAAACCCATGGAGGTAGCCGCCCTGGCTGTGGGCACGGAAAAGAGAATGAAGCAGCTTCCCGATGTCCCCACTTTTTCCGAGTCGGGGTTTAAGTTTTTTCCAAGAATAGACCGGGGAATTATTGCACCCAAAGGGCTGCCGAAAGATGTTTTTGACAAACTGGACAAGAAACTGTTCGAAATCGTCAGCAATAAGGAGTTCCAAGCTAAACTGGTCGAGGGCGGTTTTGTGCCCAACCCGATGAACAGCGCCCAGATTACCAAGTACATCAACGAGCAGATGGCCGCCATCAAAAAACTGATCGAAGAGGAGGGTCTCTTGCAGCTCAAGAAATAATTGGTAAAATGGTTTGCCTGGCCCTTTCTCTTAAGCTATTATGGAACCATAGACATTATTAATCCAGTGAAGGAAATCATTATGAAAACGAAGCTATTGTTTATTATTATTGGCCTGGTTGTACTTCTTTCTTTTAGCCTGCTTTACGGGGCTGAAAGCAAATATCCAACCAAAGAAATCTCATACATTATTGCCTTTAATCCCGGCGGGGAATCGGACATCGAATTCCGCATCATGCAGCCTTTTCTGGAAAAGTCTTTCGGCGTCCGATTTATTCCCGATTATAAGCCGGCGGCCGGCGGTGCCTTGGCCTGGGGGTTCACCCTGGCGGCCAAGCCGGACGGGTATACCATTGCCGGGTTCAATTCTCCTCATGTGATTACTCAACCGTTGACCATGAAGGATGTCAAATACCAGACCATGGATTTCACCTATCTGGGGATGATCGAAAACACCCCGGTCGCCCTTTGTGTGAAAAAGGGCTTTCCCGCAAAGACTTTAAAGGAGTTTGTTGATTATGCCAAATCCCACGGAGGGAAAGTGACCGTCGGGGCGGTCGGCAAGTTTTCCGGCCCCCATCTGGCAGCGGTTCAATTTATGAAGATGGCCGGGATCAAACTGATTTACATCCCCTATGACGGCACCGGAACTTTGAAACCCGCTATCATGGGCGGTCACGTAGATGCGGTCTTTACCAATTCTCCGGCGGCGGTGGAGATGAAGCCCATGGGTGTTACGCCGTTAGCCGTGGGGACGGAAAAGAGGATGAAGCAGCTTCCCGATGTCCCGACCTTTGCCGAGCTGGGTTATAATTATTATCCCCGGATTGACCGGGGGATCCTTGCCCCCAAAGGGCTGCCGAAAGATGTTTTCGAAAAACTGGACAAGAAACTGTTCGAGATCGTCAGCAACAAAGAGGTCCAGGCCAAGTTGATCGAGGGCGGATTTGTGCCCAATCCGATGAACAGCGCCCAGGCCACCAAATACATGGCTGAGCAGGCTGCGGCCGTAAAGAAACTGATTGAAGAAGAAGGGCTCCTGCAGCTTAAAAAATAAATGGAAGCGGGATCAATGGAACGATTGGCTCTGGCCAAGGTCAGGCAGCACTTCCTCCGACCGCTGGTGGAAGATGTGGAAGCGGAAGTGCGTTTGCAGTTGGAACGACTGAAAGAGAATGTGCGGCCGGGTATGTCCGTGGCCATCACGGCCGGGAGCCGGGGGATCCGGGATATCGCCCTAATCCTCAGGACGGCCGTTAGATATTTGCGCGAGCTCGGTGCCGAACCCTTTATTTTTTCGGCCATGGGCAGCCATGGCGGCGGCACGGCCCCTGGTCAAAAGAATCTCCTTGAGCATCTGGGTCTGACGGAAGAGACGGTTGAAGCCTCTTTCCGCATCACCTCGGAAAGTGTCTCATTAGGGACATCAAAATCGGGTCACATCCTTTATTCCGATGCTGAGGCTGCCAAGGCCGAGGCTATTTTAGTAGTAAACAGGATCAAGCCCCACACCGCCTTTCGTGACCGCCTGGCCAGCGGTCTTTATAAGATGCTGACAGTCGGTATGGGCAAGGTGCCAGGGGCCAGTCAGGTGCATCGGCTCGGGCCTGAGGGGATCTATCCGGCCATCGTTGAATTGGGCCGCATGGCCCTGGATCGGCTGCCGGTAATCGGCGGATTGGCCATAATTGAAAATAGTTTGGATGAAACCGCCAAGGTAGAGGCTTTGCTCCCCGGCGAGATAGAAGCCGGGGAGCAAAGATTACTTAAATATGCCTGGGAGCTTCTTCCTGGTCTTCCCTTAAAAGAACTGGACTTGCTCATCATTGATGAGATCGGCAAGAATTTCAGCGGAACCGGGATGGACACCAACGTCGTCGGCCGCTGGCGGGATATCTCCATTCCCGGACCGATCTATCCCCAGATCGGCCGGATCGTTGTGCTTCGACTATCCAAGGCCTCAGAGGGCAATGCCAATGGGTTGGGATTGGCCGACTTTACCACTAAAAAGCTGGTGGAGTCCATAGACTGGCCAGCCACCCTGACCAATGTGCGGACTACCGGATTTTGGGGCCGGGCCTTTTGTCCGCCGTTCCCCGGCAGCGATTATGATGCCATTCACTGGGCCTTGAAGAGTCTGAATTTAAAACCGGATTATCCGTTTACCGCAGCCAGAATAAGAAACACACTCCATCTTGAAGAAATTTGGTTGAATGAGAAGGCGTTGGCTCAGGCCAAGGGCTGCGAGCAAATAGGTTCCTTTGTCCCTCTCTCCTTCAATGACGTCGGCGACCTAATCGAAAACGGGGATTAGACCTGAATTATTAAGGCCCGGAAAAAAACCCTCCCCGGTTTCTTCATAAGGGAAAGGGCCTGTTTTTTTTCCCCGTCGGGACCGGGTTTTTCCTTTGCAGCCCTATCTTTTTTAAAAAGTCCCATTCCGGCCAGATAAAGGCACTCAGGATATTGGAATAATTGTCGTTCCAAATCCCCATTTCGAGTTGAGGCGAAAGGGTGAGCCATCGTTCCTGATCCGAAACCATATCCAGATCCTCCGCCTTACGGGCCATAATCACCCAATAGGTATCTCCGTAGTAACGATTCTGTTCTTCGGTGGAAACAGAATGGAACTGGGCGCGACCTACCATCCCGGCATCATAGGCCAGATTACCCAATACAGGCCCCAGTTCCAGAAAACGATTGCAGATATTGAAGACCAGAATCCCTCCGGGCGCCAATTTCCGGAGATATATTTTTAGGGCCTCCCTGTTGATCAGATGGATAGGCACGGCATCGGAATTGAAGGCATCCAGAACGATAAGGTCGTAGTAATAATCCGGGGCCTTGGCTAAGGTTAAGCGGGCATCGCCCAAAACAACGTTCCAATGGGCCGGACAATCTTTCAGAAAAGTAAAAAAGTTTTGATTGGTGGCTATACGAACGACTGTGGGGTCTATCTCATAGAATGTCCAGGATTGGCCGGGAGAGGCATAACTGGCCAGTCCTCCGGCCCCCAAACCGATAATGGCTACCCGGGACGCAGGTTTTTTGGGGGACAGGGGTTTGAACACTTGGCCGACAGGTCCGGAGGGAGAATAATAGGGCACCGCGTCCTTGTTTCGTTTCGGATCAACGCTTTGTCCGCCATGCACGGTCGTACCGTGGAAGAAATAATAATAGGCCCCATCGCTTTTTACCTGTAAAAGACCGAAAAAGTTCCTTTCAGTAAAAAGCACTTTCATTCCTTGAGGGCTGTAAAGAAGATTGGCCAGGAGGAGGGACGTAACGGCCAGTCCGAATAATACCGGTCTGGGGATAAATCGATAACAGATAAGAGATAAGAAAACGGAGATGACCAGAGAAAGCCCCGGCTGATTATATAACAGGACGACTTTCCCTATTACCAAGTACAGCAAGGCTATCCCCAGCAGCCCTATAAAGAGATAGGCCAACCACCGGGTTTTATTGTTTTGCGGGGAGGGGGTTTGGCGGGGATGAAGAAAGGCGGCCAAGGCCAGAACTAAAGCGTACTCGGTCATCTGTTGGAAAACCAGCGGTGCTACAAAGGCATTAAAGACCCCTCCCAAGACACCCCCCACGGCCATCCAGAGATAAAATTCAGTCAGATAGGCGGTTGATGGTCTGCTCTCGGCCAATTGTCCATGACAAACCAAGGCAATAATAAAAAAAGTCAGAAAATGAAGAGGCAGTACCCAAAGCCCTTCACCGGATAAATTCCACAAGAATAAACAGGATAAAGGTAATAGAAGAAAAGGTTGAATACCTATCACCTGGTCTAAACGGATTATCGGACGGCGGGCAAAGACGATGATAAAACTGAGGAGATATAGTGTCAAGGGAATGACCCAAAACAGTGGCACGGCGGCAATATCGGTGGTGATAAAACTGGTAACACCCAACATCAGGCTGGAGGGGCAGAAAGACCAGAGAAGCCATTTCAGCTTTATGGTGATCGAAGGCGACGTCCCCTTGGAGATTAATGGAGAGATTATTCCCTTTCCTTTTTCTCCGTCAGGGACGGCCGGATTTCTATAAGTTCTGCGCATCACCAGACCGCAGAGAATCACCAGAACCATTAAGAGCCCGAATGAGCCACTCCAAATCCATGATAATTGAGCTAAACTGAAATACGGTTCTCCCGCGAACAGATATCCCAAAAGTCCGACCAAACTTCCGGCATTGCTGGCACTATAGAGAAAATAAGGATCTTGTGCCCGGCCATGAGCCGTTCCGGCAAACCATTTCTGCAACAGGGGGGCCGAAGTAGACACCACGAAAAAGGGTAGACCCACAAGGATCGTCAGCATCTTTATGAGATGCCAAACCGGCTGAGATCCGGAAGCAACGGCCCACTCCGCGGTGACTTTCACCGGCAGGAAAAACAATACGGAAAATAAAAGAATCAGGTGCAGAAAGAATTGACGGCCTATACCAAGCCATTTGGTAGTGTAATGGGTATAAGCATAACCCAGGAGTAAGAGGGCCTGGAAGAAGGCCATGCAAGTATTCCAGACCGCCGGAGATCCACCCAGGAGGGGTAAGACCATCTTGCCGAAAAGGGGTTGGATGATAAAGAGGAGCTGGGCGCTCAGGAATAAGGAAATAGAAAAGAGAAGAAGCAAAGAGGTCCTTTAAAAAGACGGTTTTCCCCTAAATTAACCCCTGCCGGGGAGAAGCACTCCGGGATAGAGACCATTCCCCCCGCAAAAAGGTTAACTGTTGGCAGGGAATTGGATAGTCATTTTTTCAGGAACAATAAACTAGTTTCCCAGAAGGAGCTGTTGCATTTGTTTGTTAGTGCCCATGGATGTTTTAGCCCTGTTTTTGTGAATATCCGAATCAATTTTCGAAACGCTGTTCTGTAAACCCCTGAGATTTTTTTCCCGTTCTTTAGCCTGCTTTTGCCTTTCGGCCCACTGTTGCATGGCCTGATTCTGGGCGTTTTGCCGCTCAGACATCTGCTGGCTCATGGCCCCTAAGGATTGAGGATTTGGTGTTTGCTTGGGTGTTTGTTTGGACGGTTGGTTGGGCGGCTGTTTAGTCTGCTGGGCTGAAGCAGTATTCCCAAACCCGACCATCAAGGCGATCAGGACAATTAGTAAAAAGGTCGCTGTTTTTTTCATTGTAAATGTCTTCATGGTTCTCTCCTTTTTTAATTCATTGGTTTTTCCCTTTTCCGTAGCAACAGGGAAAAGAATTAAAGTGTTACAAAAGGGCAAAGACTTCATCCGCCGCCGCCAGGGTTTTTTCCAAATCCTCTTGCGAATGGGCTAAGGAAATAAACAGGGCCTCAAAGGCCGAAGGGGCCAGATAAATACCGCGGGTACGCATTTCCCGGTAAAAGCGGCTATAGATTTCCGCCGAGGCCTTTAAAACGGTTTCGAAGTCCCGGATTTCTTCCTTGGTAAAGAAAATACTGCCCATAGACCCGATACGGGTTATTTTAAAAGGGATTCCTTTGGCCCGGGCCTGAGTCTCCAGTCTATTGAAAAAGAAGGCCGATTTTTTTTCTAATTGTTCATAGATCCCGTCCTGGGTCAAAACCTTCATCGTCGCCAGTCCGGCGGCGGTGGCCAGAGGATTGCCGGAAAGGGTCCCGGCCTGATAAACCGGACCTTCCGGGGCCATCAGGGACATGATCTCCTTTTTCCCTCCATAAGCACCCACCGGCAGACCGCCCCCGATGATTTTGCCCAGACAGGTTAAATCCGGGAGGATTTGAAACCGTTCTTGCGCCCCTCCTAAGGCCACCCGAAAACCGGTAATGACCTCGTCAAAAATCAACAAGGACTGATACCGGCTGGTGAGATCCCGAAGGCCCGCCAGGAACCCTTCCTCGGGCAGGACCACACCCATATTGCCGGCCACGGGTTCGACAATGACTGCGGCGATTTTACCGCCCAAAGTGTGGAAGGTTTCGGTAACTTTCTCCAGGTCATTATAGGGCAAAGAAATGGTTAAAGAAGCCAGCTCCGGAGGGACACCCGGACTTCCGGGGATTCCTAGAGTGGCCACCCCGGAACCGGCCTTGATCAAAAAGCTGTCGCCATGCCCATGATAGCAGCCGTCGAATTTGATGATCAAAGAACGCTGAGTATAAGCCCGGGCCAGCCTGATGGCGCTCATAGTGGCTTCGGTTCCGGAATTGACCAGACGCACCTTTTCGATGGAGGGAATTAAAGCCACGATCCGTTCAGCCAGTTCAATCTCCGCTTCCGTGGGGGCCCCATAGCTGGTTCCCTGCCCTGCAGCTTGTCTTACGGCTTCAACCACATCGGGATGAGCATGGCCCAGAATTAACGGCCCCCAGGAGCCGACATAATCGAGATAACTGTTTCCGTCGGCATCAAAGAGTCTGGGGCCTTCGGCCCTCTGGATAAAAAGAGGAAAGGTGCCGACGGATTTGGCCGCCCGCACCGGACTGTTGACTCCCCCCGGAATAACGGCCTGACCCCGGGCAAACAAGGTTTCTGATTTTGTATTATTCATGAAAATACCTCATGGTGGTTTTCTTTAATTCTTTCCGGCTGAAAAGTAATTGATAGTCGGTCAGGGCCGTAATCCGGGCGATTTTTTCGGCCGTCTGCCGGCATTCCTCCTCGCTGGCCCCATGGACCATGGTAAAGAGATTATATTTCCAATCTCTTTGCGGCCGGCGATGATAACAATGGGTTACCTCTTTGAAAGCGGCCATAGCCCTTCCGGCCTGGTCGATTTTTTCCTCCGGGACATTCCAGACCACCATGGCATTGGCCGAAAATCCGGAATTGCGATGTCGGATGGTGGCTCCAAAACGGCGGATGGAGCCGTCCTCTTTGAACTGTTTGATGATCCGCAGGAGTTCTCTTTGGGTAATCCCCAAACGGCGGGCCATCGGGGCAAAGGGTTGAGAATTGACCGGCAGGGTACCGGTTAATTCCCGGATAATGGCTTTATCCAAATCAGACAGTGATTTCTTCGGAGTGCCGGCGGGTTTTTCCTTCGATCCTTTTAAGGAGGATCGGGCTTCAGCTGTTTTCTGGATTTTTTTCATTCTTTTTTCTTAGACCCCAGGACACAAAGAAAATTAAAAATATTTCCTCTCCAGTTTATCCACCAGGGTATCTAAAGCCTTATGAATGGCTGTGTATTGTTCCAGCAGGGCTTTTCCTTTCGGGGTTAAATGGAGTCCCCCTTTTTTCCCTTGTTCACTATCCTTTTCGGCCAACGGGAAGCCCAGGCGGTCTTCCGAGGCCTTTAACCTTCCCCAAGCGGCCCGATAGGACATATTCATTTTTTTGGCGGCTTGAGCTAAAGAACCGTTCTCTTCAATGGCCCGGAGAAGGTCTCTTCGTCCTTCTCCAAAAAGGACCCGGTCATCCTTTTCCAACCAGACTTTGTAATGGATTTTCATTGGATGTTCCCCTCCCCAAATTGGTTTGCAGAAAGCCATAGGTCTTCCACCCAAATAACCGGGCCTATCATGGCAGTTTTGAAAAAGAAAAGCAAGCCCTCCTCGACCCTTGGGATTTTTTTCTTGTTGACGATTCATTTTTCTTGACCCATCAAGCGGTTTCTAATATGTTTTTAAAAAACTCAGTATTATCTCAGGTTCTTGTCAAAATGATTTCAGAAAATCCTTTTTCCCATATCCTGAACGAGCTGGGGGAAACCGCCTCCTGGAGTTATCAGGAAATCGCCGCTCATCTGCCGCCCGACCGCACCCCCGTTGGTTATTTCTGCCCTTTTGTGCCGGAAGAACTGCTTCAGGCCGCAGGGGCCATACCGATCCGCCTGATGGATACCCCGGTTAAAATCTCCCATGCCCAGGCCCATCTTCCGGCCTATTGCTGCCATTTCGTCAAATCCTCTCTGGAACATTATCTGCGAGGGGATTTGGATTTCCTGCAGGGAATCATCTTCAGCCAGAGTTGTGATTCGATGAAAGGACTGGCCGATACCTGGACCCTGCAAGGCCGTCGAGCCTTCCAGTTCAACCTCATGGTCCCGGCCCGACTGGATTCTCTCTTGGCCCGGGATTACTTCTTGACCGAATTAAAGAGATTGAAAAATGAACTGGAGGCCAAGCTGGGTGACATTTCACCACAAAGCCTGTTGGAGGCCATCCGGCTGTTTAATCGTATTCGGGAACGACTGCGGGAATTGTATGCCCGGATGCGTTCAGACCCCTTTCGATTGTCCGGTGCGGAGTTGGCTCAGGTTGTCCAAGCCGGATACCGGATGGATCGAGCCCGATATCTGGAGACCTTGACCCGATTGCTGGAGATCTGGCCGGAGCAGCCCTTATCAGGACATCCAGGCGTACCTCTTTTTCTGACCGGGAATATGGCCCATTTCCCGGGCTGGTTTTCTTTGATTGACGAAGCCGGGGGCCGGATCGTCCAGGATGACCTCTGCAGCGGGGGCCGGACCCTTCGTCTCATGGTCCGGGAGGATCTGGACCCTTTAGAGGCCCTGGTGGACCGTTATTTTACCACTTATCTGTGTCCGACGAAGGTTCAGGGGCCATTTGCCCATCAGGAAATCCTCGCCAAGGAAATCAGGGAATCAGGGGCCAAGGGGGTCATTTTTCTTTTCTTTAAATTTTGTGAACCCTATTATTTTGACTACCCGGATTTGAAAAAATTTTTGGAGGCCCAGGGGCTGCCGACTTTATTGCTGGAGATCGAAGATCCTTCTCAGTCCCGGGAACAATTGAAGATCAGGCTCCAGGCCTTTGTGGAAATGCTTTCCTGAAATATACGGTTCAAGGCCCAAGGCAAAGACTGAAATGCCCACAGAGAAACAAAAATCCTATCGAGAGGTCAAGTCGGTAAAGGATTATCGCCGCCTGATGAAGGCCTATTACTTGATGGCCAAGAATCCGAAGTGGTTTGGGAAAAAGGTGGCCTGGATTACCAGCGGGGGACCGGTGGAACCCCTCTATGCCATGGGGGTTCTCCCTTTTTACCCGGAAAATTACGGGGCCATGTGCGGGGCCGGCCGGACAGCCGTTTCCCTCTGCGAGACGGCTGAAGCGGAAGGGTATTCACGGGACCTCTGCTCTTACGCCCGCTGTGATATCGGCAGTGCCTTGAGCGGGAAAGGCCCCTTGGGGGTTCTGCCGAAGCCCGATTTTCTGGTCTGTGGAAACAATATTTGCGGTACGGTCATCAAGTGGTATGAAATACAGGCCCGGGCTTTTAATGTCCCTCTTTTTCTCCTGGACACCCCTTTTATTCATAACGAACTGGAAGCCCATACGGTGACCTATGTCCGAAGACAGATGGAGGAATATATCACCTTCCTGGAAAAGATGGTCAAACGGCCTTTTTCCGAAAAACGTTTTCTTAAGGTTTCGGCGTGGTCTCTGGAGGCCGTGGGTCTCTGGAAAGAAATTTTGGAACTTTCCCGGAATCGTCCGGCCCCTTTCGCCGCCTTTGATGCCTTTATCCATATGGCCCCCATCGTTACCCTGCGCGGGACCCGCTGGGCGGTCTGGTATTATAAGAAATTGAAAAAGGAACTCGAAGCCAGAGTAAGGAATAATGAAGGGGCCTTTGTCCGGGAAGAATTTCGTCTGATCTGGGATAACATTCCCATTTGGTACGATATCCGAAATCTTTCCAAGATGCTCTCCTGCCGTGGGGCGGTCCTGGTTGCCGACACCTATACCTCGGCCTGGACCTTAAGGCCTGTGGATCTTCAAAATCCTCTGGAAAGCCTGGCCCGTTCTTATGCCTCAGTGCATCTCAATCTGGGACTGGAGCATAAAATCGACAAAATGGTCGGGCTGATTAAGGATTATCAGGCTGATGGATTTATCATGCATTCCAACCGGAGTTGCAAAACCTATTCTCTCAACCAGTTTGACCTCAAGAAAAAAGTCTCCGAACGGACCGGCAGACCCGGCCTGATTATCGAGGCCGATCACACCGATTCCCGGAGTTATGTTCCGGACCAAGTTGAAAAGCAGATCGAAACATTTATCGAGATGATCAATAAAAAGTGAGGACGTTATGGATTGGATTTCCTGGTCCCCCAATCTGATCACCAATGTTATCGAGGTGCTGAAGACCGGAATCCTCTTGACCGATATGCAGGGGGGGATTCGCTTCAGCAATCGTTTGGCCGCCGAACTTCTGGGATATGGGCCGGAAGAATTGCCCGGCCAATCGATCCAAGTTCTCTTCCTGCCGGAAGATACCCGGATATTCCTTCCCAATATCCTCAAATTGACTGCGGATAAAACCTGTTTTGCCGGGGAGGCCCTCCTAAGGAAGAAGGATGGAAGCTCTTTTTTTGTCAACCTTTCGACAACCCTCTATGATGAGGAGCCATCAGGGCAGTCCTGTATTATTTTTACCATTCAGGATATCACTCATTTTAAAAAAATGGGGCAGGAGCAGCTGGATACACAGAGATTCATCGGACTGGGCTTGATGACCGATCAAATTTCGCATCAGATTCGAAATCCGATTACGGCCATAGGGGGATTTGCCTTGCGTTTGGCCAAGGACCGTTCCTCGCCGGAAGAGTATATTCATTATGCCAAAATCATCCAGAACGAGGCCCGGCGTCTGGAATATATCATCGACCGTCTGATGGAGTTTGCCCATGTTCAGCCTGACCGTTATTTCCCTTTAACGTTAACGGATATCATTGAGGGGGTCAAAAAAATCTTTCGGAAAGAGGGAGAGGAAATGTTTGGAAAGATTTCCTTTCCCGATCCTGATGGGGTGCCGGCAACGCCTCTTTTCGGAGATCTGATGCTGATTATCCGGGCGGTCCAATCCCTTATCCGGAACGGCTTGGAAGCCGGGGCCAACGGAAATCAGGTGAAGGTGGGCTGTGAAAGTACGGAGAATGAAGTGCGAATCCGGATCAAGGATCAGGGGGAGGGCATTTCCCCTGAGAATCGCCCTTTTATCTTCGACCCCTTTTTTACGACTAAATTTAACTCCCTGGGTCTGGGATTGACCATGACCAAACGGATTGTCCAGGTGCATCAGGGTTCGATATCGATCGACAGTCCTGGCCAGGGGGGAACCGAGGTCCTTCTTGCCCTGCCGCTGGATCGCCGTCGGGAGATCCGTACCCGGCTGCTTCAGGATTAATCAAGTCCTGCCTTTTTCCCAGGAATTACCTGATAGAACCCATTTAGGGGGACTAAGTCGACCGGGATATCGAAGAGCGCCGTCAGGCACCGGCTGGTCAGGATTTCCCGCTTTTGGCCGTCGGCCATGACCTGCCCGTTCTTCAACAGGACCACCCGTTGAATCTCCGGGGGTATCTCATGGATGTGATGGGTGACGAGAACGATAGTCTTCCCTGACTGCAGGAGATCCCTGACGATTTCGATATACAGAAAACAGGCCTGTACATCCAGACCGCTGGTCGGCTCATCCAATACCAGCACTTCGGGATCATGAATCAGTGCCCGGCCCAGAAGGAGACGTCGCTGCTCCCCGGTGGACATCTCGGCAAACCGTTTTTCCCGGCAATGGACTATGCCGAGTTTTTTTAAAAGCGTCTCGGCCTGCTGATAGTCGAGATCGCTAAAAGTTTGATGAGACCAGATATCCACACTGGAATAAATTCCGGAGAGGAGTACTTCAAGTCCTTTAACCCGGCCGAGATAGTGTTCCTGAAGATCCGGAGAGACGATTCCCAGATGCCTCCTCAGATCCCAGACATTCCAAAGCTCCTCACCGAGAACCTTCAGGAAGCTGTTTTCATTTTGGACGGGATAGAGTTCCCGGTTTAACAGCTTGAGCAGGGTTGATTTCCCGGAGCCGTTCGGACCCAGGATGGCCACACTTTGGCCCTTTATGATCTCAAGGGAAAGTTGATCAAAAACCTTCGTTCGGCCCCGGTAAACGGTTGCCTTTTGGATCTCGATAATTTTATTTCCAGGGATGGCCATTAATTTCTTCCGCCTTTAAAAAACCTTCTCTTATTATTTCAGCGAAACAAGTTAATCATTTTTACAAAGGCGGGTCAAGCATTCTTGTTCCTTCCTTCTAAATTTTTTTATTTATAGAATAGTAATCTCTAGGTTCTAAGAAATCATGAGGTTTAATAAACTCAACACCTTTTCATTTTTTAACCCCGTAGAATCGCATGAATCATGCCTCTTTTTAAAGATGCACCTGTAAACTTCAGAAAGAAAATCGGATTTGGGTACGTATAGTTTCCTGAAACCGGGAGGCTATTTTTTTGAAAACCGAAGGAGTCTGATTGGAAATATAGAAACATCTTGACTTTCCTGGATTCTCAAAATAGAGTTTAAGCATTAATATAGCTTTTACCTTTGCAACTAACCCCTTCACGGGGAGAGCTGATGGAAGAATTAAGGATCCCCATATCTCAACTTGAGGTATGGGGTTTTTTGTTTTGAGACAAAGAAACATAGCATTGAGGCATCAACAGTTCGAGAAAGCTGAAAAAATAAATGACCCAGTGTCGGAGGGAAATAGATGAAGTGGTATAGATTACCTTTTCTTGGGGTTATCGTATGTTTTGCCATTATTGTTTTTACTGCCCGTGAAATTGTCATGGTAGTGGAAGCCTTTGGCCGGGGACAAGTGGTCGCCACAGCCGATTTTGTCCAGACCCTCATGGACCGGAAGGCGATTATTGTAGGGTTAGAATATGCTACCAGTGACCCTAAAAAACCTCTGACCGGACATTCAGTGGTACTGACGAAGACGTTCCTTCATAACGGCGACCGTTGGTACGAAATGGTAAATTCCCAAACAAGTCCGTGGAAGCGGCAGTATCTGAGTGAAGATGAACTAAAAACACTTCTGTTTCGAAAAGGCATAGTGTACAATCCGGAGCCCGGAACATCGGTTAAGGAGCTGAAGTAGCATTTTTTGTGCAACGGAACATTAAGGCAAGAGAAATCAAAATTCGGGGAAAAGGAAAACCCGGCAGATTATTAAATCAGCCGTCGGGGGTGCGGATTATTTTAACTAAACACGACGCTTTTTCCCTTTTCGCAATCTATTGATCGATCTTGCCCGCTACCTCTTTGGAAGGATCGGTTTTTTCCCTCTAATCCTCCAGGATAGGAATCTCCCCATAAGGCTTCCCAACTGCAAAGAAGAGAGAGGACGGGAGACAATTTCCACTTTCCCCTGACGAATGGCTGAAAACACCGATACCAGATCCTTCTGGGCGGATATGAGGGAATAGGTCGTTCCCAATTGATCTAAAAAGTGGGCATCGGAAGATCCCAGGAGGGGCAGTCCCGAAGAGAGGGAAAGCTGCCTGACCTGATGGTTAAAATTAAAATAAGAGGTATAAAAATGGCAGTATTCCAAGGCATGGAACAATTGCAGATGTTCTCTTAGATATCCGTTTAGGGAGTGGAAGCCTGGAAAATAGGGATGGGGGGCAATCACTAAACAGTCCGGCCGATTCAAAGAGGCCAGAGAAGAAAAATCGAAAAAATTCGTTTGGGGAGGAGGATTGAGAATAAGGATATGACGGTTTTGAATCGAGATTTCTATGCCGGGGATCAGCAGGATCCCTAGATCCCGGGCCAAGGAGGAGAGGGCTTGGGTATGGGTCCGGCAATGATGATTGGTTATGGCCAGGACTTCAAAACCGTCAGCTGCTGCTTTGATGAGTAATTCTTGGGCGGTATAAGGAACCCAATCCAAGGGATCTTCAGCCGTATGAATATGTAAATCAGCCTTTAAGGGCCGATCGTGCAATTGCTTTTCGTTCAAACCAAGCCTTCCCGTTCAAGTCCATTTCAATCTAGAGCTTGTATTTTAATGCAATTTTTTGTCCAATGCAAATGAAGTCTGCCTGTTTTTACCTTGAAAAAGGCAAAAGATTTTTCTGAAAAGGAGTGCCCTCCTATTGAATTTAATAAAATCCCGGCGAATCCCCCTTCTCCTTTGCAGGTAAAGGTCTTGAAATATCATTCCGGTTGAGGTAAAAGGGAAAGGAAGCATAAAAAATTTTCCCTAAATTCCGCCGTTCAAATTTAAGCAAAACCGTATCCCGGTCTTGCATACCATGAGAGGACAAGAATATGATCAGCCAGGGTCCCCCCCCCATTTTAAGCGATCCTTCCAATTCCCGTCTTTCGGAAAAAGATTTAAGATTTATCCAGATGCGCCAAAGTTTTTTAAGGCCGTCGAACTATATCGGTTTTTCTTTTTTGGTTTTTCTGGCCGTCATTTTCCTGTGGCTGTTCTTTAAAGCACCGAATCTAATCAATCCGTTTGAAGTAGAACGCCAAATAGCGGCCAATGCCCTCTCGGCCTCGACCATCAAAGTTATGGCGACGCTATTACCTTTAATGGTGATGGTTGCCTTCTTTCTGACGGTCTCGATCATCTTGTTCGGGTTTTGGGCGTTTGCCAATGAGCGACATTATCTGAAGATCATTGAAACCTTAATGCCCGGAAGAGCGAAAGAAGGAAAGGGGCCCGACATCCAGCAGAAAGACCCAAAGAATTCCAAGAGAAAGAATTTCTCGGGCAAGAAAAAATAATTCTGAAGGGCTTGACGGCTATTGTCCGGCACGGTAAAGGGATGGAGATGTTTGGGGAAAGGCGGGGAGCGGCGTGGAAATCGTAAGGGAGCCTGATCATCTAGGAATGCCTGAAGTTAAACAAACCTCAGCCTAAAGGAGGGGTCGTATGATCAAAAAGCTAATGTTGGCGGGGGTAATTCTAGCTTTGTTTCTGGGATTGGGGCTCATCGGCCCAGGGTTATCCGAAGCCCAGTTTTGTCAGGATGAAGTTGCCTGTTCGACGGTGACTTCCATGAACGCATTTAATGATTTGGTGCTCTGCCAGTATTTCCGTTCTTCCTCGGAATTGTCCCGCGGGCAAGTGGACTATATCTATTGCCGCAAGCCCGATAATAAGTCGGACAATGAACCCAAAGCATGGACGTGCCGTCGTCGGGTTCCCAGAGGACTCCCTTCCGTCACCCTAACGGAATCCGAATGGAATAACGAGGTCGTGAGGTGCTCAAAGTTGTGTGGAGAATGTTCAGGCGGGTGGAAACGGACCAGTGCACCTTAGGTTTTTCACCTTTGGACCGAAAGCCAAAGATAGTCCCCCTTGTTCAGGTAAAGAACCCCGTCTCTTCAGTTATCTTAATCAGCGCAGGTCTTCCTCCGGATGGATGCAGAAAGGCACTCGCTGATTCTGTTCAATCCTGACGGAGTTATTCCTCGAGCGGAGGTAATATGAAACGGTTTATCGATTTGCGCAGTGATACGGTTACTAAACCAACCCCTGCCATGCGCAAGGCCATGATTGCGGCCGAGGTGGGAGATGACGTTTTTGGGGAAGACCCCACGGTTAACGCCTTACAAAAGAAAGTGGCCAAACTTTTGGGGAAAGAAAAAGCCCTCTTCGTCCCCTCCGGGACCATGGCCAACCAACTGGCCATCAAGGCCCATACCCAGCCCGGTGATGAGGTCATTCTGGAAGCCACTGCCCATCCCTATAATTTTGAAGGCGGGGCCGGGGCCGTCCTTTCAGGGGTGCAATTTTATTGCCTTAAGGGCGACAGGGGTATTTTGAAGGCCTCACAGCTCGAGGATGTCAGCCGACCCCTTGATCATCACTTTCCGGTCTCTCGGCTGATCTGCCTGGAAAATACCAGCAACCGGGGGGGAGGCAGCATCTATCCCCTAAAAAACATCAAGGAAATTTCTCAATTGGCCAAAGCCAAAGGACTATTGGTTCATCTAGATGGGGCGAGGCTTTGGAACGCCTCGGCGGCCACCGGGATCACCGTAAAGGAATACGCCCGCTGGGTGGATTCCGTATCGGTTTGTTTGTCCAAAGGATTGGGGGCGCCGGTCGGGTCGATGGTGGCCGGTTCGGCGGACTTTATTGACCGGGTCCACCGTTTTCGAAAGATGTTCGGAGGGGGGATGAGGCAGGCGGGGATACTGGCGGCCGCCGGCATTTATGCCTTGGACCATCATCGGGACCGGCTGAAGGAAGATCACGAAAAGGCCCGGCGCTTGGCCCTGGGCGTGTCTAACCTCCCCGGGGTCGTTCTTGATCCCGGCCAGGTGGAAACGAATATCATCATCTTTGATCTCTCCAACCGGGAGATGACCGCCCCTCGTTTAACCGAAACCATGAAAAGAAAAAACGTCTTGATCCACGCGGTCAACAAGACCCAGATCCGCTTGGTTACTCACCTGGATGTCTCTTTCGCCGAAATTGAGCAAACGCTTAAAGCTTTTAATCAAGTCTTGCGCTCTTAGTAAGTATTTTTCTGTTTTCTGTCGTTTTTCGATGGCGGAGAAGGGTTTTGTCCGGAAAGATTTGCTTTTTCTTTTTGATTTAGGTATTATATTTTCCATCACTTTCGATCGGCATGCTTCACCGGTAATCAAGGAGGGTCATAATGAAAAATCTGTTGATGTTTTTCCTGGTTGTTTCAGCCGCCTTTCTAATCAATCAAAACGCCTATTCCATAGAGCTTGGTCAAATTCCTCCCAAGGTTGAGCTAAAAGAAAAACTGGGGGGAAGATTGGATGGCAAACCTTGGAGCAGTGATGAACTTCAGGGAAAGGTCCATGTGATTTTTTATGTGGATCCGGATGAAAAGGATACCAATAATCCGGCCAGTGAAGCCATAGATAAAGAAAAGTTTCCTGCTGATAAGTTACAGTCTTTCGGCATTATTAACATGGCCGCAACCTGGCTCCCCAATTTTGCCATCAGTTCGGCCCTGAAAGAAAAACAGGAGCGTTATCCCAAAACCATTTATGTGCGGGATTATAAAAAAGTACTCGTGAGCGCCTGGAAGATCGCCGATGACAGTAGTAATGTTTTGGTCTTTGATAAAAAGGGAAATTTAATCTTCCGCAAAGACGGCAAACTTTCGCCCGAAGAAATTCAAAAACTCATCAAAGTTATCCGGGAAAATCTCTAAGATGTTTTTTTATTAACAGAATCTAGAAAAATTCAGTTTTCAGGTTGCTCAAAAAGGTTCAGATACAAGGCGCTCGAAATTCTGAGGAGTGAGGCGTATATTGAAATACGCCGCAATGACGAAGAATGAGGGCAACACAGGAGATGGACCTTTTTCAGCAACCTGTTAAAAGGTATGGAAGGGGAATGCATTAATGGCTAAAGCTTTTACCAGAAACGAACAATTAAACAAGTGGATCAAGGAGATTGCCGATCTCTGCCGTCCGGACCAGGTCGTTCTTTGTGACGGGTCGCAAGAAGAGTATGACCGTCTATGCCAAGAAATGGTTCAGACCGGGACCTTCATCAAGATTAATGAAGCCAAACGTCCCAACAGCTTCTATTGCCGTTCCGATCCCCGGGATGTGGCCCGGGTGGAAGGCAAGACCTATGTCTGCAGCCTCAATAAATCCGAGGCCGGGCCGACCAATAATTGGGTCAACCCGGTGGAGATGAAAGAGAAGCTGGAAAGCCTCTTTAAGGGATCGATGCAGGGGAGGACCATGTACGTCATTCCCTTCAGCATGGGACCTTTAGGCTCTCACATCGCCCATATCGGTATTGAAGTTACCGATTCCCCCTATGTGGTAGTCAATATGCGCATCATGACCCGCATGGGCAAGGCGGTCCTGGATGTCTTAGGAGAAAAAGGAAACTTTGTGCGCTGCCTCCATTCCGTGGGTTATCCTCTGGCACCGGGGCAAAAGGATGTGCCCTGGCCCTGCAACCCGGAGAATACCTATATTTCCCATTTTCCGGAGGAACGCGCCATCTATTCCTTTGGCAGCGGCTATGGGGGAAACGCCCTCTTAGGTAAAAAGTGTTTTGCCTTGCGCATCGCTTCAGTTATGTCTCGGGATGAAGGCTGGCTGGCCGAGCATATGTTGATCATGGGCATTGAAAGCCCCCAGGGAGAAAGGACCTATGTAGGCGGGGCCTTTCCCAGCGCCTGCGGCAAGACCAATTTCGCCATGCTGGTCCCTCCCCCGGGTTTCGAGGGCTGGAAAATTTTCACCGTTGGTGACGATATCGCCTGGATCAAACCGGACGCCTCCGGAACCTTACGGGCTATTAATCCCGAAGCCGGGTTTTTCGGGGTGGCTCCGGGGACTTCCATGCAGTCCAACCCCAATGCCATGATGGCCTTGACTAAAAACTGTATTTTTACCAATGTGGCCTTAACCGATGACGGGGATGTCTGGTGGGAAGGGATGACCGATGAACCGCCGGCCCATCTGCTGGATTGGAAGGGACAGGATTGGACTCCTGACTGCGGCCGCCTGGCCGCCCATCCCAATTCCCGATTTACGGCCCCCATCAGTCAATGTCCCACCTTTGACCCGGAATGGGATAATCCTGAAGGGGTTCCCATCAGGGCCTTTATTTTCGGCGGACGGATGAGTAAAGACGTCCCTCTGGTCTTCCAGGCCTTTGAGTGGTCTCACGGCGTCTATCTGGCCGCTACTATGGGTTCGGAGGCTACCGCCGCGGCCGAAGGCCAGCCGGCCATGCGCCGGGATCCCATGGCCATGCTCCCATTTTGCGGCTACAACATGGCCGAGTATTGGAATCATTGGTTAAATGTAGGCCGAGTATTGGATAATCCGCCTAGAATCTTCAGGGTCAACTGGTTCCGGAAAGACGAAAAAGGCAAATTTATGTGGCCCGGTTACGGGGAAAACCTGCGGGTCTTGAAATGGATTGTCGACCGGGTGCAAGGTCGCTGTGTCGGGATTGAGAGCCCCTTAGGGGTGATGCCCCGTCACCAGGATATTCATTGGGAGGGGCTGGAGTTTGATCCGCAGACTTTTTACAAGCTTATGTCAGTGGATGTGGAAAATGCCAAGCAGGAAGCCACCTCTCATGAAGAACTTTTTGATAAATTTTATGACCGCCTGCCTAAGGAGTTTGTCCACCACCGGGAGCTGTTGAAGTCCCGGCTGTGGCGCTCGCCGTCGGTTTGGCGACTAGAGAATGCTATTTTTTAAATAGCCTTTAACAGGTTGCTGAAAAAGGCCCATTTACTGCGTTGCCCTCATCCTTCGTCATTGCGACGTACTTCTATGTACGCCTCACTCCTCAGGATTTCTTCGCGCAATGGGCAGCGCTTAGTCCCATCCCTCCGGGACGGGTCCCTAGTTTCGGGCGCCTTGTCTCTGGACCTTTTTGAGCAACCTGTAATAAATGAGTTTTTCCATAAATTGTTAATCCGAAATAAATTTTAAATCCCCAACAATCCTTTTACTCGATTGACCTTGCCTTCCAAGTCGGCCTGGCGGCTGATCATGATTCGTTGGGCCGTCGGCGGCCCGGCGCCGTGCATGGACTCGATGAGATAGCCCACGGCCCCGGCCCCGGCCACCAGATTTTCGATCAACCGCAGGACCTTCATCCGATCAACGACTTCACCGGAGGGAGAAGCGGCCAAATACTTTTTAATGTAGGGACCGGTTATGGGGTCTTCGAGATCGGCTGCCGAGGGCATGGTGCCCAGGAGCCCGCCGGCGATATCCGTAGCCAGTCTGGCCAGCTCGTAGGGAAAGCGGGTGACATTCAATTTGCAGACATTAGCCAGGAGGAGATTAACCTGATAATTCCCGGCCGCGGTCCTTTCCCCGGTAGCCGAGCAAGCGATCCCGCAGGAATAAATAGTCTCATTGAGATGAATCATCTCCACGATCTTGTCCTTGATGTGGCTGGCTTCGGCCACCCCGTTCAGGCGGGCAATCAAAGCCGTAGCCCCGATGAGGACATCCCCCACCCCGACCTTACATCCCCCGTAGCTTTGGCGGTGATAGGAAGCGAAGCGTTCCACCAGGATCCCGGAAAAATCCACCTCTCCGTTGAGGAAGATCATCTCTTCCGGCACAAAGACGTCTTCAAAAACGGTCATGACCTCCTGGCCGCCGAAGTGGGGATTGCCCACATCGAAAGGAAGGGTTTCCAGCTTTCGGGTATCACTGGCCTGGCGGCCGTAGATGTGCCGGACCCCAGGGGCCTTGGTCGGAACGGCGCAGCAGACGGCCCAGTCTTCTTCTCCGGGCCTAAGGGTCAGAGTCGGCATGACCAAGATCTGGTGGGAATTGAGCATCCCGGTCTGGTGCAGTTTGGCCCCGCTGATGATCACCCCGTTAAGACGGTGTTCTTTGACGCGCAGGAAAAGATCCGGATCCCTTTGATCCTTCGGCCGTTTCCCCCGGTCTCCTTTGGGGTCGGTCATGGCCCCGTCCACCAAGAGGTCCTGCTGCTGAATGGTCTTCCAGTAATCCCGGAAGCGCTGATGATAGGAGGTGCCGTGTTTGCGGTCGCATTCAAAGGTGGTGCTGAAAACGGCATTGGCCGCATCCAGGCCCACACAACGCTGGAAACAACAGGCGGTTTGAATACCGCAATAACGCTGGAGCTTGACTTTATTGACCAAGTCCTCCGTGCTCTGGTGGAGGTGAGTGAAGCGATTAACCGTTTCGTTGCACAAATTGGATTCGACACAGAATAAATCCTGCGTCTCCGGATTGTGGGCCCCATCGTAAGTGAAGGCCACCGCCTTCCGGGAGGGTTCCACTAATCCATGGTCCGTAAGGCTGTCTGTCTTTTGTCCCAGAATATGGGCCTCCAACCCTAAAGTACGGATGGAATCGAGATATTCTTGTCCGGTTTTTAAAGCCATCTTGTATCCTTTCTGATATCGTGTTGCTGTAATTTGATAACGTATTTTATTCTCTCTATTCTGTCAAGATATCCGAGGATCTTAACCTGCTCTTTTTCCTTTGTTGAACCATTTTTTTTTCGTATAATAGAACACTATAAGGATAATAAATAAAATCATTCCACATCTTCGGTCGGATTCGGCCGCCAAGGCCATAGGGCTTAGGTCCGACCAGAGATTTGAAATTTGTCTTGAAGATAAATAGTCTCACCATTCTATAATAATATGTTTAGGAGGAATCGGCATGGATCAATACAACATCCCGGAAGAGTTGAAGTACACTAAAGAACACGAGTGGGTCAGGATTGAGGCCTCCCTGGCCGTAGTCGGCATCACCGATTATGCCCAACAGCAGATGGGCGATATCACCTTTGTCGACCTTCCGGAGGTCGGCCGACGGGTGGCCCAGATGGAGGAATTCTGTACCCTTGAATCCGTTAAGGTGGCCGCCGATGTCTATTCCCCCTTAAGCGGGGTCGTGGCCGAAATCAATTCCGCCCTGGAGGATCATCCCGAATTCGTTAACCAGGACTGTTACGGCCAAGGCTGGCTGGTTAAACTGCAGGATTTCGATCCGGCCGAGTTGAACGAACTCATGGATGCCGCTGCCTATCTAACCTTTATCAGCCAAGGAGCCTAAGCCATGGACTTCACCCCTCATACCGACCAGGACCGGGCGGAAATGCTCCAGGCCCTGGGCCTCCAATCCGTGGACCAGCTTTTCGAGGTTATACCTGAAACGCTCCGGACCCGGGGCTGGGATCTTCCCCCGCCTTTGAGCGAGCTGGAGGTCAGCGACCATCTGCGCAGCCTGGCGGAGATGAACGCCCACAAACTGACCTGTTTCCTGGGCGGCGGATTTTATGATCACTTCATCCCTGCGGCCGTTGATGCTTTACTTCGCCGGGCTGAATTCTATACGGTCTACACCCCCTATCAGGCCGAGATCTCCCAGGGCACCCTCCAGGCCATTTATGAATATCAAACCGCCGTCTGCCGCCTTTACGGTCTGGACGCCGCCAATGCCTCCCTCTATGACGGAGGCACGGCCCTCTTTGAGGCCTGCCTCATGGCCATCCGCAAGACCGGGCGCAAACGGGTTCTGGTCTGCACCTCGGTTAATCCCATCTACCGGGTCATGCTGCGGTCCTATACGGCCAATCTGAATATCGAGCTGGTGGAAGAGGAGCTTGTCGATCTAAACAAATTATCCGAACTGATCGATTCCCGGACCGCCGGGGTCATCCTCCAAAACCCCGACTTCTTCGGCCGCATACATGATTTCACCGCCCACTTCGCCCTCACCCGGCAGCATAAGGCCCTGGCCATTTTGAATTCCTATCCCGTGGCCCTGGGACTGATTAAGACCCCGGGGGAGATGGGGGCGGACATCGCCGTGGGTGAAGGCCAGTCCCTGGGGCTTCCCCTTTCTTTCGGCGGGCCCTATCTAGGGATCATGGCCGTGCGGCAGGATTTGGTCCGGTCCATGCCCGGCCGGATTGTCGGACGGACCGTGGACATCCTGGGGAGGACCGGCTACTGCCTGACCCTACAGACCCGGGAACAGCACATCCGCCGGGAAAAGGCCACGAGCAACATCTGCACCAATCAGGCCCTTTGTGCCGTGGCCGCCCTGATCCATCTCTGTCTCTTAGGCAAAAAGGGGCTGGTGGAACTGGCCAGGCTGAACATGGCCCAGGCCGCTTATGCCCGTAAACGCCTGACGGCTATTCCGGAAGTGGAATTGGTGGACCAAGGGCCTTGGTTCAATGAATTCCGTCTCCGCCTCCCTGTGGATGCCCGGATGGTGGTCTCCCGGATGATCGATAAAGGCTTTTCTCCGGGTTTTCCCCTGGGACGGTATTATCCCGACCAGGCCAATCATCTCCTGGTGGCGGTCACCGAAAAACGCAATAAGGAAGAAATCGGCCGTTTCGCCGAAGCCCTGGAGGCCGTACTATGAAAACGATCTTTCAAAAAAGCCGACCCAACCGCCGGGCCGTTATGTTTCCCCGACCGAGAGTCCCCCAGGAATCCTTTGAAGAAAGTTTGCTTGCGCCTGAACTGGCCCGCAGTAAACCTGCGGAGCTGCCGGAAATGGCCGAAGTGGATGTGGTCCGCCATTTCACTAATCTCTCCCGCCTGAACTTCGGGGTGGATGTAGGGACTTATCCCTTAGGCTCCTGCACGATGAAATACAATCCCAAGTTCACCGAAGAACTGGCCAGGCTCCCCGGCTTTGCCCTCTTGCATCCTTTACTTCCCCAGCTTCGCCGGGGCGGGCTGCTCACCCAAGGGGCCTTACAGGTTTTATTTGAAACCGAGCAGCTCCTCTGCCGGATCACCGGGATGGACGGCTTTACCATGCAGCCCCTGGCCGGGGCTCATGGAGAATTAACCGGCTTGATGCTCATGGCCGCCTATCACCGGGATCGGGGCAATAAAAAAGCGGTCATCCTGACCCCTGATTCCTCTCACGGCACCAACCCGGCCAGCGCTTCTTTGGCTGGGTATGAGGTGGTCACCGTGCCCACGGAAAAAGGGATCATGCGGCCCGAGGCCTTTAAGGCCGTGCTCAATCCCTCGGTGGCCGGGGTGATGATGACCAATCCCAACACCCTGGGCCTGTTCAACCCTTATGTCAAAGAGATTGCCGATCTGGCCCATTCCGTAGATGCCCTGATGTATTATGACGGGGCCAACCTCAACGCCATCCTGGGCCGGGCCAAACCGGCCGACCTGGGCTTTGATATCGTCCACTTGAACCTGCATAAGACCTTCGGCACCCCTCATGGGGGAGGCGGGCCGGGGGCCGGTCCGGTGGGGGTGGTGGAAAAGCTGGAAGAATTCATGCCCATCTCCCGGGTGATCCAGCGGTCCGACGGGACCTTGTTCCTGGACTATGACCGCCCCAAATCCATCGGCTACATCGCCCCCTTTTACGGCAACTTCGGGGTGATCATCAAGGCCTATGCCTATATCCTGGGCCTGGGCGATCGGGGGCTCAGGAAGGTGGCCGATGATGCCGTTCTGGCGGCCAACTACCTGCGGGTAAAATTGGCCGACCATTGGCAGGCGGCCGTCGAGGGTCTCTGCATGCATGAAGTGGTTTTTACGGCATCTGATAAAGCGGAGAAATACGGGGTTCATGCCCTGGATATTGCCAAGGCTCTGATCGATGAAGGCTTCCATCCTCCGACGATCTATTTCCCCCTGGTGGTCAAAGAGGCCCTCATGTTCGAGCCCACCGAAACGGAAAATAAAGAAAATCTGGATGCCTTAGTGGCCGCCATGGAGCGCATCGCCCTGGCCGCCGAAAAAGATCCGGAATCGTTGCACGCGACCCCACGCACCATGCCCGTGGGCAGGCTGGACGAAGTATTGGCCGCAAGGAAGCCGGATTTGGCGGAGAAGGAGGAGTACTGAAAAGGTTGTTGAAACCGGGTACCACCCTGAAGGGGTGGGAGTAAGCCGAGATGTGGGGCGAACAAAAAGGCTCATCTACTGCGTTCCCCGCATCCCTCGTCATTGCAGCGTATTTCTTATACGCTTCATTCCTCGGGATTTTGGGACG
>Ga0233425_10002854_pt1 | contig 32817 bp, 31 predicted proteins | sample Watercolumn_Towu_2_FD_181712 | JGI IMG/M metagenome (GOLD analysis project Ga0233425, IMG submission 181712) | Freshwater microbial communities from Lake Towuti, South Sulawesi, Indonesia - Watercolumn_Towuti2014_140_MG | ecosystem: Environmental > Aquatic > Freshwater > Lake | place... | reverse complement strand
CCTCGTTTGCGCTAAAAGAGATGGGCGTCGAATCCATCATGGTGAATTCCAACCCGGAGACGGTGTCCACGGACTACGACACCTCGGACAAGCTCTATTTCGAGCCCCTGACCCGGGAGGACGTGCTGCACATCGCGGCCGCGGAAAGGCCCAAGGGCCTGATCCTCCAGTTCGGGGGGCAGACGCCTTTGAACCTGGCAGTGCCCCTGGGGCGGGCCGGGGTGCATATCATGGGGACCTCCGCCACGGCCATCGACCGGGCCGAAGACCGGAAGCTCTTCCAGCAGCTTTTACAAAAGCTGAACCTCAAGCAGCCTCCCAACGACACCGTGCGCACCGTGGAGCAGGCTCTCGATGTCGCTCACCGCATCAGCTACCCGGTGTTGGTGCGGCCCTCTTACGTTTTAGGCGGTCGGGCCATGCAGATAGTGGCCGACGACGCGGGGCTGGTCAATTTCATGAACTGGGCTCTGGAGGCCTCGCCGGAGCACCCCATCCTCATCGACAAATTCCTGGAAGACGCCATCGAAGTCGACGTGGACGCCATCTCCGACGGCAGACGCACGGTCATCGGCGGCATCATGGAGCACATCGAGGAAGCGGGCATCCATTCAGGAGATTCCGCGTGCGTGCTGCCGCCCTATTCCCTGTCCAAGGAGACCCAGGAGGAGATCAAGCGCCAAACCCGGGCCTTGGCGGAGGAATTAGGGGTGGTGGGGCTGATGAACATCCAGTTTGCGGTGAAAGACGGCCAGGTCTTTGTGCTCGAAGTCAATCCCCGGGCCTCCCGCACCGTGCCTTTCGTATCCAAGGCCACCGGCGTCTCTTTGGCGAAATTGGCCACCAAGGTGATGCTGGGGCATACCTTGGAAGAGTTGGGATTTACCAAAGAGATCGAGCCGCCCTACTTTTGCGTGAAAGAATCCGTCTTTCCCTTCCGGCGCTTCCCGGGCGTGGACCCGATGCTGGGCCCGGAGATGCGCTCCACCGGCGAGGTCATGGGCCTGGATCCGGACTTCGGGCGGGCCTTCGCCAAGTCCCAGCTGGCCGCGGGCCAGATTCTGCCGCTAAAAGGCGGCGTGCTTTTCAGCGTCAAGGACCCGGATAAGGCCGGGGCCCTGCCCGTGGCCCAGGGCTTCGCCGCGGAAGGCTTCAACCTCTATGCCACCGCCGGCACCGCCGCGTACCTCCAGAAACACGGCCTGAAAGTCACCAAGGTCTATAAAATCCGGGAAGGCCGGCCCCATATCATCGACTGCGTCAAAAACCAGGAGATTCACCTGCTCATCAACACCCCGGAAGGCCGCTACACCCCCGCGGACTCCTATTCCATCCGCCGGGCCGCCCTGGAATACAACATCCCCTACACCACCACCATCGCCGCGGCCAGAGCCACCCTGGAGTCCATCCACGCCATGAAACAAGGCAAACTGGAAGTGAAGAGCTTGCAGGAATATCATGAGGGGGTGGGGAAGTAAGAACATTAAGATGCTTAACTTATTGCGTAATTTTTGGGGGATATTATGGCAGCCCCAGATAATAAGAGCCTTGGACGCCTGAAAAGAATTAATTTACGGGAAGTATGGAAAAATGAGGCTGGTGATTTTACGCCGTGGCTTGCTCAGTCAGAAAATATAAAGCTTTTGGCAGAAACCATCGGGGTTGACTTAGAATTAGAAGCCCAAGAAAAGGAGGTTGGACCGTTTCGAGCGGATGTTTTATGTAAGGATACCGCATCCGGCGATTGGGTTATTATCGAGAATCAGTTAGAACGTACAGACCACGTTCACCTTGGTCAATTGCTAACATATGCAGCAGGGTTAAAAGCTGTAACTATTGTCTGGATTGCCAGTAAATTTAATGAAGAGCATAGAGCGGCTATTGACTGGCTAAATGAAATAACTAACGATCAGTTTAATTTCTTTGGATTAGAAATTGAACTCTGGAGAATTGGAGATTCACCTTACGCTCCTAAATTCAATATTGTTGCAAGTCCAAATGAATGGGGCCGGACGATCAACACAACTTTGTCGGAAACAAAATTACTTCAACAAGAATTTTGGACGACTTTTCGATCCTATGTCCAAGAAGAAGGATCTTTTATTAAGCCAACAAAACCGTTGCCCCAACATTGGATGAATATTTCTCTAGGTAGGAGTGGATTCAAACTTACCGCCATTGCCTCCATGTGGGACTCATTATCTGAGAGCTATGAAAATAATGAAATTAGAGCTGAGTTCGAAATTTATTCTCCAGATTCTAAAAAATATTTCAGTGAATTATTTGCCCAAAAAGAGGAAATTGATTCTGAAATTGGAGAAAAACTCACGTGGTATAATCCTCCCAAAGCTCGGGTCTGCCGGATTTATCTGAGAGAATCTGCTAACTTGAGAGATAAGGAAAATTGGCCTAATTTGCACAAGTGGCTTTTGAACAAATTGGAGTTGCTTTATAAAGTATTCTTTCCTAGAATTAGAAACCTTTAAAAAATGCCATTCCATTATTCGCATACTCCAACCACGGAGGCTTTATGAAATTCCGGGTGATCATCGAGCAGGATGAAGACGGTGTCTTCGTGGTCAATTGTCCGGCCCTGCCGGGGTGCATCTCTCAGGGGGCGACCCGGGAGGAAGCTCAAGTCAACATCAAAGAAGCGATTACCGGCTATTTAAAGAGCTTGAAGAAGCATGGAGAGCCGATCCCCCCGCCGATCACCGAGGAAATCGTGGAAGTGGCCGTATGACCAGGCTGCCGGTGGTGTCCGGCCGCCAGTTGGTCAAGGCCCTGGCTAAAGTGGGGTATCTCTTTGATAATCAGGAAGGGAGCCATATTATTCTCCGGCATCAATCCCCGCCATACCGCCGGCTCACCATACCTGATCATAAAGAAATCGCCAAAGGAACTCTACGGCAGATTATTCGAGAAAGCGGTTTAAGTGTAGCTAATCTCGTGCAGCTTCTATAAATAATTTTCGAGTAACCAATGGTAGCAGAAGAAACCATCTACGAACTTTGCCGGCGCATCGTTCAGGAATTTCAACCCGAGCGCATCATCCTCTTCGGCTCTTATGCTTCCGGTGCGCCTACGCCGGATTCGGACGTGGACCTGCTGGTGCTGCTGCCTTTTGAGGGGAAGAGCTTGCGGATGTCCCTGGATATTTTGAACCGCACCAATCCTTCTTTCTCCATCGATCTGCTGGCCCGGACCCCGGAGGACACGGCGCGGCGTTATCGGGAAGGCGATCCTCTGATCCGGGAAGCTCTGGACCGGGGCAAGGTCTTGTATGATATTAATGTTCCATAGTAAAATAAAGAAAACGTTAATGGTTGCAGATTGGTTATTAGGGAGAATCGGCCATGAACCTGCGGGAAGAGATTATTAAAAACCTGGATAGCCTCTCCGACGACGCCCTGGAAGGCGTCCTGGATTACATCCGTTTTATTAAGGAACCGGAGGAAGTGGAGCCGGATGCGGAAGAACTTAAGGCCATTGCCGAAGGAGAAGAGGCTTACGCCAAAGGGGACTATGTCAATTGGCGGAATGTGAAGACCGATGCCGTATAAGGTGATCCTGACCCGGCCCGCCCTGAAGGTTTATCAAAAGCTGACTTATAAACTCAAGGCCGCCCTGGATCGCTGTATCATCGAACTAGAAGATTACCCGAAGTATGGCCCGGATATAGAGAGGCTCAAAGGCAAACCGCAGCATTTCAGGTATCAAGTGGGCGGCTGGCGGATTACTTATAGAGTGGATGATAGCCTTAAGGAAGTCAGGATTTACGGCATCCGGCCCCGGGGAGACGCATACAAACACTGACATTAATTATCCTCTTATTCCCCGCATTTCTTAAGATACAATAAACAGCACAGGCGAGACGCCTATGCCACGGGGTTTGGTTTTTGTTTTAATTTTGTTTTGGTTTTTGCGGCAGGGCAAATCCTGTAACTACCAAAAATATGAAAATCATGTTAGAATTTCCACATAATTCATTTTATTCTGCCTACCCTGCCCTCAGGCCATGAATATTACGGAAAACGGAAAACGGAAAACGGAAAACGACCACCCGGCCGGCCATCTGGACGCCTCCGACCGCCCCCGGGAAAAATGCGGCATCTTCGGCATTTACGGGCATCCGGACGCGGCCCGGCTCACCTTCTTCGGCCTTTATGCCTTGCAGCACCGGGGCCAGGAGTCCTGCGGCATCGTCAGCGGGGACGGCTGCCGGGTGCGCCAGCAGCGGGGATTGGGGCTGGTGTCCGAGGTCTTTAATCCCCAGGTCCTGGAGCAGCTTCCCGGGCACCTGGCCATCGGCCACGTGCGCTACTCCACCACCGGCTCGACGCTCCTGGTCAACGCCCAGCCCTTCGTGGTGCAGCACGGCGGCCACAGCCTGGCCGTGGGCCATAACGGCACGCTCACCAACGCCCGGGAGATCCGCCGCAGCCTGGAGCAAGGCGGCTCCATCTTCCAGTCCACCATGGACACCGAGGTCATCGTCCACCTCATGGCCCGGCACCGGGGCGCGGACACGGTGGAGTCCCTGATCAACGCCCTGGATCACGTCAAAGGCTCGTATTCCCTGGTGCTGGCCACCGCGGACAAGGTCATCGCCGCCCGGGACCCCCACGGGTTCCGGCCCCTGAGCCTGGGGCAATTGAACGGCGCCTGGGTCGCGGCCTCCGAGACCTGCGCCCTGGACCTGGTGCAGGCCGACTACTGGCGGGACGTGGAGCCCGGAGAGATCGTGGTCCTGGATGCAAACGGCCTCCACTCCCATAAGCCCTTTCCCCCCGAGCACCCCCGGCATTGCATCTTCGAATACATCTATTTCGCCCGGCCCGACAGCCAGGTCTTCGGCAGAAGCGTCTATCTGGTGCGCAAACGCCTGGGCGCGGCCCTGGCCCGGGAGTTCCCCTTAAGCGCCGACCTGGTCATGCCTTTCCCGGATTCCGGCATTTACGCGGCCTTAGGGTATGCCGAGGCCGGCGGGCTGCCCTTTGAATTCGGGGTTATCCGCAACCACTACGTGGGCCGTACCTTCATCCAGCCCTCCCAGACCATGCGGGATTTCTCCGTGAAGGTGAAACTCAACCCGGTGCGGGATATCCTCAAGGGCAAGCGGGTAGTGGTGGTGGAAGACTCCATCATCCGGGGCACCACCACCCGCTCCCGGGTCAAGTCCCTGAGGGAGGCCGGGGCCAAGGAAGTGAGCCTGCTGGTGAGCTGCCCGCCCACCCGCTTCCCCTGCTACTACGGCATCGACTTTTCCAGCAAGGGGGAGCTCATCGCCTCCCAGCAGGAGATCGAACAGATCCGGGACTTCCTGGGCCTGGATTACCTGGGATACTTAAGCCTGGAGGGTATGGTGGCCGCCACCCAGATGGATCATGACAACTTCTGCCTCTCCTGCTTTTCCGGGGACTACCCCGTGGCCCTGGAACAGGATTTTTCGAAGACCTGCTTCGAAGAAGACATTTGCGCCCCCGGCCCCCTGGAGGCCGCAGTGGTCTGTGAGAGGTAAGCAGTAAGCAGTTAGAAAAGGCCTAATGAGGCCAATATCTTTATAGTTCAAAGTTCAAGGTTCAAAGTTCAAAGTTAGCTGCCTCCCCTTTGAGGGGCTTTTTTAACCTTGAACCTTGAACTTTGAACTTTGAACTTTTATGGCACAAATACGTATCGGCGTTATCTCCGACACCCACGGCTTCCTGCGCCCCCAGGCGGTGGAGGCCCTGAAAGGCGTCAACCTCATCATCCACGCGGGGGATGTGGGTTCCCCGGAAATCCTGGAGATTTTGGGGAAGATCGCGCCGGTGCACGCGGTCCGGGGCAACACCGACCGGGGGGAATGGGCCCGGGCCCTGCCGCTCACCGAGGTAGTGGAGGTGGGTGAAGTTCAGATCTACGTCCTCCATGACCTTCATACCCTGGACCTGGAGCCTAAGGCCACGGGCTTTGCCGCGGTCATCTTCGGCCACTCCCACCGCCCCCACCTGGAGCGGAAAAACGGCGTCCTTTTTCTCAACCCCGGCTCGGCCGGCCCCCGGCGCTTCACCCTGCCGGTCTGTTTGGCTTACCTGAAGGTGCAGGGCGACTCCCTGGAAGCGGAATTTATCCCGCTGGATATCCAGACTTCGAAAACCGCCCTGCCTTACGGTTTTCTCGATTACTGAGGGGCCCCTTTGGTTGGCGACCTTGGCCGATGCCGATGAAGGGCTTGAAATTCTTCGGCTGAGCGTCTACCCTGATTTGCACGGATTAGGAGAATTCCATCATTAAATGGAGGAATACATGCTCAAAAGTAAATGGATGCTGGCGCTGTTCCTGATCATCCTGGCCGCGGCCTGCGGCGACAAGCCCACCTCGCCGCCTGGGGCCTCCACCTCCGCCGGGCCGGTGGCCGATACCCCGGAGAACCGCAAAGCTGCGGCCCAAAAGTATTTGGAGGCGGTGCCTCCCCAGGAACTGCTGCAGAATATTACGGGTAATATGATCCAAAGGATGCCGGAGGAAACCCGCAAGGAATTCCAGGACGCCCTGAATGATAAAGCCTTGCTGGAAAAGACTTACCAAATCAGCGAAACCGCATTGATCAAGCACTTTACTCCGGATGAGATCAACGCCATGGCCGCGTTCTTCGGCTCCCCCGCGGGAAAATCGGCCCGGGCCAAGTTTTCCGGGTACATGCGGGAGATCATGCCCCAGGTCAACACGGAAATGAAACCCATCTTCACCAAGTTGCAGGAGAAAGCTAAACAGACGCAACCACCGGCGGGCGCACATCCGCCGGTAACACCCAAAACAGAACCGGCCAAACCGGGACCGGCTCCACCGGCAAAGCCGGCAACGCCGGCAACGCCGGAGCCCAAGCAGGAAAAACCCGAAGCCCCGCAACCCAAGGCGGAGCAACCCCAGCCGGATAAACCCAAGTAAAGAACCTGGAAAGGTTGGTATTTCAGGCACAGGCCAAAGGCCTGTGCCTTTTTTAATTCCAAGTTGAAGCCTCTGCGAAAGTCTTAAAATGTCATTCTGAACGGAGCGCAGCGGAGTGAAGAATCTGGTTTTTTCGGGGACCCGGATTTCCAATCTGCATGTAATCATCGGTATCGCCGGAAAAAGCCTTGCCGCCAAAAGCGAGATTCTTCGGTCGCTTCGCTCCCTCAGATTGACAAGGGAGGGACTTTCGCAGAGGTCTCAAGTTCCGAGTTCCTGGTTTAAGGTCCAAAGTTCTGGGTTGCCCTCTAACTTTGAACTTTGAACCTTGAACCCGGAACTTTTCCCTCCCGGTTTATAGCATCAGCGCCCCCGCCTGCTTATTTTTTGGATACTGCCGGAAAATTCGCAGGTCTTGGGGAAAGGAGGAGAAGATGAAATATTTGCCGGCCGTAATTCTGGCCCTGGCCCTGGCTGGAGGGGCGCACGCCGAGGTGGTGGGCAAAAGCGTGGTTTTAAAGTTCAAGTTTATCCTGGATGGAACCGATAATCAGGAAGGGAGCGAAAAACGCCCCCGGCAACCGGGATCTTTTTTTGCAGAGAAAATCCCGTCGCCACTTCTTTCTGGAAGGTTGTTTAATGGCCAGAGAACGCCGGAAACGCACCAGGGTTAAATTCCGCTTTGAGGCATTGGTTGCCGTTGACAATCAATCAGTCAGGGTGCAAAGCCGCAACTTAAGCCTTAAGGGAATGCTCTGCAACACGGACAAGATCTTCCAAGAGGGCCAGGTCTGCCGGGTGATCCTGAACCTGACTCAGGAAGAAGCGGAACCCGTCCGGGCCGTGATCCTGGGCCGCATCATCCGCGCCGTCCCCTCAGAAACCGCCATCGATTTCAACCTCATGGACGCGGAGAGTTTTTTCCATCTGAAAAGGATCGTGGAATACCACTCCCAGGAACCGGAGAGAATCACCCGGGAACTTCTCACCGCCGCGTTTTCCCCGAATTTAGACGGGTAGAAAAGTTGAGGGGGGGACCAGAGGACCACAAGCCCTCCGACCTCCCCTCAATCTACCCTCCAAACCCTCAGGGAGAGGGTGGGGAGTGGCTGAGGTCAATGCCCCCTGCCTTCTCACAAATATTTTCATACCAATTTGCAATTAAGAGGCGTTAAGTCGTAGGGGCGAACACAAGGTTCGCCCCTAGAACAAATTCTGCTTGATTGCGAATTGGTATCAGCCCATCTTTACAGCTTCACCAGTCCCGCGGCCAGTTTGGCGGCCATGACCGTGTTCTTCATGAGCATGGTGATGGTCATGGGGCCCACGCCGCCGGGCACCGGGGTGATGAAAGAGGCGACCTCTTTCACGCTTTCGAAGTCCACGTCCCCGGCCAGGATGGCTTTGCCGGTCTTTTCGCTCTTGCCGATGCGGTTGACGCCCACGTCGATGACGCATGCGCCGGGCTTAACCCAATCCGCGGGGACGTACTTGGGCACGCCCGCGGCCACTATGAGGATGTCGGCCCGCTTGCAATGTTCGATGATCTTTTCTTTGGGGGTGCCGGTGTGGACGCAGGTGACCGTGGAGTTGGCTCCGGCCTTTTTCTGGATCATGATGGCCACCATGGGTTTGCCCACGATGTTGGAGCGCCCCACCACCACCACTTCCTTGCCCTTGGGGTCGCCGTAGGCCCGGACGATGAGTTCCTGGCAGCCCGCGGGGGTGCAGGGCAGAAATGCGTAATTGCCGATCAGGATGCGGCCCACGTTCACCGGATGGAAGGCGTCCACGTCTTTGTCGGGGTTGATGCCGTAGAGCACCTTGTTGGAGTCGATGTGCTTCGGCAGCGGCAACTGCACCAGGATGCCGTGGATCTTGGGGTCCTTGTTGTATTTGTCCAGCAACCCCAGCAGCGCGGCTTCGGTGATGTCCGGCGATTGGTTGTCCTGCACGGAGTAGAAGCCCAGTTCGTGGGCGGTCTTCTGCTTGGCGGTGACGTAGCTCACGGACCCGGGGTCTTCCCCCACCAGGATGGTGACCAGTCCCGGGGTGATACCGTGTTTGGCCTTGAGTTCTTCCACATCTTTCTTCAATTCGTCGCGAATCTGGGCGGCTACCTCTGCCCCTTTGATCAAAGTCGCAGCCATTTGACCGGCCTCCTTCACTTGTGATTTTTTTCTCTTATTACCACTATTTTTTCCGCAGCGTCAATCTAAAAATGCATTATGCGGCCGAATCTTAGTCTTGCGCCAAGTTGCCGGCAAGCGATTATCTTTTTGAACATATGCTAGGTTTTCTCGTCTCAGCTCCAAGTTGAGGCCCATGTGAAAGCCCCGCTTGTCATTCTGAGGGAGCGAAGCGACCGAAGAATCTCGTTTTTGGCGGGCAAGCCTTTTAACCGGCGGCGCCTATGATTGCAAGCAGATCAGGAGTCCCGGTCGCCAAAAAAATACATACTTCACTTCCCTTTTTTGAAAATACCTCTGGTGGGGCGGGTCTCCGTGCCCGCCCGACTCGGGCGGCCAGGGACGGCCGCCCCACCATTGATAATCATCATGTGCGGCAGTTAAACATTCTCCTGATTCGTTGTGACCCTTGTGGTCATGGACGTTCGCTCCGTTCAGATGACAGCAGGGTGACTTTCGCAGAGGTCTCAGATTGCTTCTACATTTTCTCTCTTCAGACACTCCCCCTCCCAGATTGCCCGGTTCTTTCCTTTCTTTCTTTTTTCAAGTAATGTATATTAACTATTTTAAAAATTGCCTGGAGTTAACGTACGTGTCTCTGATTGTGCAAAAATATGGCGGCACCTCGGTGGCCGGTCCCGACCGCATCGCCAACGTGGCCAACCGGGTTGTCAAGAATTGGTGTGATGGCCACAAGATGGTGGTGGTCCTGTCGGCCATGTCCGGGGAGACGGACCGCCTCATCAATCTGGCCAGGGAACTGGCGGACGAACCCGATCCCCGGGAATTGGACGTCCTGCTGGCCACCGGCGAGCAGGTCACGGTCTCTTTGTTCAGCATGTTTCTCCGGGGCCAGGGAGTGCCGGCCGCCTCGCTGCTGAGCCACCAGGCCCGCATTTATACGGACCGCAGCTACGGCCGGGCCCGGATCATCGGCATCGACACGGCCCGCATTAAAGAGGAATTGAAAAAGAACCGGGTGGTCACCGTGGCCGGGTTCCAGGGCGTGGATGAGGTGGGTAACATCACCACCCTGGGCCGGGGCGGTTCGGACACCACCGCGGTGGCCATCGCCGCGGCCCTGAAGGCCGATCTCTGTGAAATCTTCACGGACGTGGACGGGGTTTATACCACCGATCCCCGCATCTGTGACAAGGCCCGGCGCCTGGACCGCATCTCCTATGACGAGATGCTGGAAATGGCTTCCCTGGGGGCCAAGGTCCTGGAGATCCGCTCCGTGGGCTTTGCCAAGCGTTATAACGTGCCCCTGCGGGTCCGCTCCACTTTCACCACCCATCCCGGAACTCTGGTAACCGCGGAGGACGAAGAAATGGAAGCAATTCCGGTATCCGGCGTAGCCTTCAGCAAGCTCGACGCCCGGGTCACCATCACCCGCGTGCCCGACCGCCCCGGCATCGCCGTGCGTCTCTTTAAGCCGGTGGCGGAGGCCAATATCGTGGTGGATATGATCATTCAGAACACCAGCATCGACGGCTATACCGATCTCACCTTTACCGTGCCCAAAGGCGACCTGGACAAGACCCTGAAACTGGTAAAGCCGGTGACCCAGGAAATCGGGGCCCAGCAGGTGCTCAGCGACTTGAATATCGCCAAGGTGTCCATCATCGGCGTGGGCATGCGCAACAACGCGGGCATCGCCTCCCGCATGTTCGAAGCCCTGTCGGCCGCGGGCATCAATATCTTGATGATCAGCACCTCGGAAATCAAAATTTCCTGCATCATCGAAGATAAATACGGGGAGTTGGCCGTGCGCGTCCTCCACGACGCCTTCGGCCTGGATCAGCCCCAGCCGAAGAAAAGATAGTTCAAGGTTCCAAGTTCAAAGTTCAAAGTTATAACTCTTGAACCCGAAACCTTATTTTCGTTCGCAAGTTGCATTCGGGAGCGAAGGTGGCTGAACCTTGAACTTTGAACTTTAAACTTAAAAATGAGGTCCCCCATGCGCCAGGTAAAGATCTACGACACCACCCTCCGGGACGGCACCCAGGCCGAGTATTTCAACCTCTCTTTGGCCGATAAGATCCGCATTGCCCGGAAGCTGGCGGAACTGGGGTTCCATTACATCGAAGGCGGCTGGCCCGGTTCCAATCCCAAGGACGAGGAATTCTTCGAGGAAATCCGCAACTACAACCTGGGGTTGACCCGCATCGCCGCCTTCGGCAGCACCCACCACAAGGACCGGCCGCCTGATTCCGATCCCGTTTTCCAGGAGCTGCTCATCAGCCGGGCCCCGGTGATCACCATCTTCGGAAAATCCTCGATCTTTCAGGTAAAAGAAATCCTGCAAACCACTTGCGAGCGCAACCTGGAGCTCATCGCCGGTTCCCTGGCCTACCTCAAACCCAAGGCGGAAGAACTCTTTTACGACGCCGAACATTTCTTTGATGCGTTTAAGGAAGACCGGGATTACGCCCTGAGCACCCTGGAGGCCGCGCTTAAAGGGGGCGCGGACGTGCTGGTGCTCTGCGACACCAACGGCGGCACCCTGACCTCGGAGCTGGCGGAGATCATCAAGGCGGTAAGAAAGCGCTTCCGCAAAACCCCCCTGGGCATCCATGCCCACAACGATTCGGAACTGGCCGTGGCCAACTCCCTGGCCGCGGTGGAGCTGGGCTGCGACCAGGTCCAGGGCACCATCAACGGCTTCGGGGAGCGCTGCGGCAACGCCAATCTCATCTCCGTCATCCCGGGACTCAAGCTGAAGCTGGGCCTCGACTGCATCGATGATGCGAACCTCAAGCGGCTGACGGAACTTTCCCGGTTCGTCTATGAACTGGCCAACATCCACCCCAACCGCTACCAGCCCTACGTGGGCCAGAGCGCGTTTGCCCACAAAGGCGGCGTGCACGCCGCGGCGGTAAAGCGCAACCCCAAGGCCTATGAGCACATCACCCCGGAGGCCGTGGGCAACGTCCGGGCCATCCCGGTCTCCGACCTTTCGGGCCGGGGGAACATCCTGCTTAAAGCCCAGGAGCTCGGCCTGGAAGCCGCGGCCCACGACCGGGCGGTGCAGGCGGCCTTGAAGAAGCTGGATGAACTCCTTAATCTGAGCGGCAAGCTGCCCCCCGCGGAGAGCAGCATCAAGGTGGCCCTGGAAAAAATCAAAGAACTCGAGTCCCAGGGCTACCAGTTCGAGACCGCGGACGCCTCCCTGGCCCTTTTGCTGATGGCGGCCCTGGGGGGGTATTATAAGGAATTCTTCAAACTCCTGGGCTACCGGGTCATCGACCAGAAAGTGGGGGATGACCTGCCCCCCACTCCGGAGGCCAGCATCCGGGTGAAGGTGGGGCTCCACGAAGTCCATACCGCGGCCCTGGGCAACGGCCCGGTGGACGCCCTGTACAACGCCCTCTTGAAGGCCCTGGTGCGCTTCTACCCCCGCCTCACCGAGATGCGCCTGGAGGATTACAAGGTGCGGGTCCTGCCCGGGATGAGCGGCACCGGCGCCAAAGTCCGGGTGAATATCGAATCCCGGGACGCCCATGACTGGTGGGGCACCGTGGGCGTGGCCACGGACATCATCGAGGCCTCCTGGCAGGCGTTGGTGGACGGCATCAATTATAAGCTGTTTAAGGACGAGCAGCGGTCGAAGTAGTTTTCAGTTTTCGGTTTTCAGTTTTCAGTTTCAGGGCCACCGTTACTCCCTTTTAGAAAAGAGAGAACAGTCCCCCTTTACTGGAAAACTTTTTACCGATCTTCATTGTTTTTAACTGAAAACTGAAAACTGAAAACTGTTTTTTTATGCCTCATTTCAGCCGCACCCAACTGGGCGTCAGCCTGTTCCTGGGGGCCGGGCTGTTGCTAATCTGGGCCTGGCGGGGGAATTTCGGCCTCCCCCCCTCCCCTCCCCCGGCTTCAACCCCGAATCATCCCGTATTTGTGGAGGTCGCCGGGGCCGCGGCCCGGCCCGGGGTTTATGAGTTCCCCGAGTCCCCCTCCCTCTCCCAGGTCCTGACCCAGGCCGGCGCCGCCGCCCCTCCGGGACCGGCGGACCCCAAACTCACCACCGGCAGCAAGGTGGAAGTCACCGGCCCGGGCCAGTACCGCCTGGGCCGCATGGACGGCTCCAAACTCCTGACCCTGGGTCTGGCCCTGGATCTAAATAGCGCCACCCCCGCGGATCTGGAGGCCCTGCCCGGCATCGGCCCGGCCCTGGCGGCGCTGATCATCGACTACCGCCGGGCCCATGGCCCCTTCAAGACCATCGACGACCTGGAGCAGGTCTCCGGCATTGGCCCGAAGAAGCTGGCCCGGGTAAAGCCCTATTTAGTTATTGGTGAAAATGTCGACAATGATTAGAGGCCTCACCCAAAGACGCCAAGACGCAAGGACGCAATATTATTTATAATATTCTTTGCGCCTTTGCGACTTTGCGCCTTTGCGTGAGATTTTTTCTTTACATGGCCCTAAAGGAGCCAAGAGATGTCAGCTAATAAACCACCCGGCCTACTCTCCATTTTTGGCAGCCACAGTTTTTATGTGCGCATAGTCACTGCCTTTGTGGGACTACTGGTGCTCACGGTTCTGCCCATGGTTTCCTATAATTATTACCAAAACCGGAGAATCGTCCTGGAGTTTGCAGATGATTTGATGCATCAAATAACCCTGAACGTCATGGAGAAAACCGCCAATTTCTTCATTCCCGCTTCCAAGGTGGTGGAGGTCAGCGCCAGGCTGGCCAAAACCGAAGTCCTTTCCTGTGCCGATGACCAACAGATGGAATTCTATACCGCCGGGGTTCTTAAATCTTTTCCCCAGATCTGCATGCTTTTTCTGGGAGATGAGCAGGGGAATTACCTCCGGTCCTGGCAATTGCCGGACGGCAATCTCGAAATCCGCATCATCCGCCGGCAAACCTCCTCCCCCCTCAACGTTACAAAATTTTGCGACCCTGAATGCCGAGTTCTGCGCCTCGATCCCCCCAACAATCCCGACTATGACCCCCGGGTCCGTCCCTGGTATAAAGGCGCGAAGGAAACCCGAGCCACCTTCTGGACCGATTTGTATATCCTGTCCCGCAATAAAAAGCCGGCAGTCACCGCGGCCCATCCCTTCATTGATAGTCAGGGAAATTTCCGGGGCGTCTGGGGGACGGACATTGATCTGGACGAGATGTCCCATTTCCTAAGCAGCTTGAGAATCGGCAAAAACGGAGTTGCCTTTATCGTCAACGAAAAGCATGAAGTGGTGGCCTACCCGGATGCCTCCCTGATCGTCAAAGAAGAAGCGGGAAAGCTGCGGCCGGTCCGGGTGGAGGAACTGGGCCTGGGCGGTATTACCGCGGCTTTTGCGGAATATGTCAGAAACGGCAAGAACAAGTTGGCGGTGGAGAGCCGGGGGAATCGCTACCTGGCCTCCATCCGGGAATTTCCCCAATCCTTCGGGGCCCCCTGGAAAGTGGCGGTGGTGGTGCCCGAAGACGATTTTGTGGGCCCGGCCCAGGAAATTATCCGGGTCACGTTTCTAATCTGCCTGTTTATTTTGCTGGTATCCGTTTTACTGGCCATTCTCCTGGCCCGGGGCATCTCCAAGCCCATCCATCTCTTGACTGAGGAAACCAATAAGATCAGGGATTTCCGCCTGGAAGACAGTCCGGAAATTAAATCCCGGATCAAAGAAATACAGCATATCACCGACGCGGTTGCCGCCATGCGCACCGGGCTCCAGGCTTTCCGCAGATACGTGCCCGCGGAGCTGGTGCGGCAACTGATCCAAACCGGCGAAGGCGCCACCCTGGGGGGCCATAAAAAAGAGTTGACCGTGTTCTTCTCGGACATCGCCGGGTTCACCACCATTGCCGAGCAATTGGCGCCGGAAGAGCTGATGCTGCACCTGTCCGAATATTTTGACGAACTTACCCGGATCCTCAGTGAGCATCAGGGGACGGTGGATAAGTATATCGGCGACGGCATCATGGCCTTCTGGGGCGCGCCCCTGCCGGATGACGACCATGCCTCCCGGGCCTGCCGGGCCGCGTTGCTGTGCCAGGCAAGGCTGAAAGGGTTAAACCGGGAATGGGCCGCGGCCGGCAAACCCGTGTTTCCCACCCGCATCGGCATCTCAACCGGCGAGACCGTGGTGGGCAACGTGGGCTCCAGCGAACGCATCAATTACACGGTGATGGGGGATAACGTCAATCTGGCCAGCCGCCTGGAAGGGGTGACCCGGCTCTATGACTCCCAGATCCTGGTGAGCCAGGCCACCTATGACCAGGTGGCGGACGAATTCTGGTTCCGCCCGGTGGACCTGATTGCGGTTAAGGGCAAGGCCGCGGCCAGCACCGTTTACGAACTGGTGGGCAAGAAAGAGGACGGCAAGGAAGGGGAGTCTCTGGCCGAGCTTTGCCGGGAATTCACCCGGGGGGTCGAAGCCTATTTAAGCCGGGACTGGGCCGGGGCCGCGGCCATCTTCGGGAGCCTGAAGCAAAAATTCCCCCAGGACGTGCCGGTGGAGCTCTATTTCAACCGCTGCAAGAAATACCTGAAACATCCGCCGGGACCTGACTGGCGGGGGGTAACTTACTTGAAATACAAGTAATGAATTAACCGCCGATGCACGCCGATGAACACAGATAATATATAATTATCTGCGTCCATCGGCGTCTATCGGCGTTCATCTGCGGTTAAAATATGCTCATCTTAGGAATCGAAACCTCCTGCGACGAAACCGCGGCCGCGGTGGTGGAAGACGGCCGCCGGGTGCTCTCTTCCGTGGTGGCCACCCAGTTCGAGCTGCACGCCCGATATGGCGGGGTGGTTCCGGAACTGGCGGCCCGGCGGCACCTGGAAAGCATCCTGCCGGTGATCCAGGGCGCGCTGGATCAAGCCGGGGTTTCGGGTAAAGACATCGACGGCCTGGCCGTGACCCAGGGCCCGGGCCTCATCGGCGCGCTGGTCATCGGCATGGCCGTGGGCAAGGCCCTGGCCCTGGCCTGGGACCGGCCCCTTACCGGGGTGCACCATCTTCAAGCTCACATAATGGCCGCCTTTCTGACTGATACCCCCCCGGCCTTCCCCCTGGTGGCCCTGGTGGTCTCCGGGGGCCACACCAACCTTTATCTGGTGCACGATTTCCTGCGGCTGGACCTTCTCGGCCGCAGCCGGGACGACGCGGCCGGGGAGGCCTTCGATAAGGTGGCCAAGCTGCTCAGTTTGGGTTATCCCGGGGGGGTGATCATCGAGAGGCTGGCCGCGCAGGGCAACCCCGACGCCTTCCATCTGCCCCGGCCCCGCATCCCCGAGGAGCCGCTCACCTTCAGCTTCAGCGGCCTGAAGACCGCGGTGGCCCACCAGGTTAAGAACCATCCGGAGACTCTCACCAATCTCAGCGCCCAGGCCGACCTGGCCGCGGGCTTCCAGGAGGCGGTGGTGGACTGCCTGGTGAGCCGGGCCTTCCTGGCCCTGGAGGAAACCGGCTGCTCCCGCTTGGTGGTCTCGGGCGGGGTCGCGGCCAACGGCCGCCTGCGCCGAGTCTTGCAGGACCGCTCCCGGACGGACGGCATCGAGCTTTTCCTCCCGCCCCTCAACCTGTGCACGGACAACGCGGCCATGGTCGCAGCCGCGGGATACCATAGGCTGCTAGCCGGGGAGAGGTTGGATCTGAACGCGGACGTCTTTTCCCGCGGATAATGTAAGGTGCGTTTTACGCACCACTGTAGGGTGCGTTTTACGCACCCATTTAAAAAGACCATGCCAGACTACAGACAAATCAAAGTCGAAGGCGGTGTCTACTTCTTCACGGTAAATTCTTATAGCCGCAGACCTATATTAACTTCTGGCATTGTGAGACAAGCCTTACGGGACGCAATAATTATAACGAGAAAAACTCTACCCTTTGAAATCGATGCCTGGGTTCTCTTGCCGGACCACTTGCATACCATTTGGACCTTGCCTCCGGAAGATTCTAATTTTTCGGCCCGTTGGGCCATGATTAAACAATACACCAGTAAATCTTGCCGACATTTGTTAGATAATGAGAAAGTTGGCGATTCCAGACGGACCCGAAAAGAATTGAACTTTTCGCAGCGGAGGTTTTGGGAACATTTAATCCGGGATGAGAACGATTATGGAAAGCATTTCGATTATATCCACTGGAACCCGTTAAAACACGGATATGTAACCCGAGTCGTTGATTGGCCGTATTCAAGTTTTCATCGGTATGTTGCCGCGGAAATATATCCTCCTGATTGGGATGGGTGCGATGCCGCGGTATTTAAAGACCTTAAATTTGGAGAGTAAGCTTATCAAGGGTGCGTGAAACGCACCCTACTTTTTCTGCGAATTGCATTATTAAAGGCATATTATTTCAGGTATAATTAACAGATTATTAAACCAGACGGGATAACCATGACCACACCACCCCTGGGCCACCGCTTTGCCCTGTTGACCGATCTGTACCAGTTGACCATGGCCGCGTGTTATTTCGATCAGGACATGCACGAGGAGGCCACCTTCAGCTTCTTCATCCGCAAGTACCCGGCGCATCGGGGGTACTTCGTGGCCGCGGGCCTGGAGGAGGCCTTGCAGTATCTGGAGACCCTGCGGTTTGCGGAGGATGATCTCGCCTATCTCGCGTCCACCGGCCTGTTCAAGACAAACTTCCTGGATTATCTCAAGGGGGTGCGCTTCACCGGCGAGGTTTTCGCCTTGCCGGAAGGGTCCATCTTCTTCAAGGACGAGCCGGTACTGGAGGTGAGCGCGCCGGTTATCGAAGCCCAATTGGCCGAGACCTTCCTCATCAATGCGGTGAGCCTCCAAACCTTGATCGCCAGCAAGGCGGCCCGGTCTTTTGCCGTGGCTCAGGGACGGCCTCTGATCGACTTCGGCTTAAGGCGCTGCCAGGGCACGGATGCGGGCCTGAAAGCGGCCCGGGCCAGCTACCTAGCCGGGTTCCAGGGCACCAGCAACGTCCTGGCCGGAAAACTCTACGGCCTGCCCATCTTCGGCACCATGGCCCATTCCTATATCACCAGTTTCCCCCGGGAAATCGAGGCCTTCCGGGTCTTTGCCCGGGTCTTCCCGAAGATCACCACCCTCTTGATCGACACCTACGACAACGCCGCCGGCGCGCACAAGGCTGCGCAGGTGGCCAAGGAGATGGAGGCCCGGGGCGAAAGGCTGCAATACGTGCGCCTGGACAGCGGCGACATCGCCGCCATCAGCAAAGAGGTGCGGCAAATCCTGGATGAAGCAGGCCTGGAGCACGTGCGCATCCTGGCCAGCGGCGGCTTCGATGAATACAAGATGGCCGGGGTCCTGGACGCGGGCGGCCGGGTGGACAGCTTTGCGGTGGGCACCAAGATGGGGGTGTCGGCAGACGCGCCTTATTTCGACTGCGCCTATAAACTGGTAAAGTATGGGGCGCGGCCGGTGATGAAGCTCTCCACCGGCAAGGTCACCCTGGTGGACAAAAAGCAGGTCCACCGCTATTATGACCCCCAGGGCCGGATGGCCCGGGACACCATCGCCCTCCGGGATGAATCGGTTCCGGGAGGGGCGCCCTTGCTCCGGCAATACCTGGCCGGAGGCCGCGTTATCCGGGAATTGCCTGCTTTAAAGGAGTCCCGGGAATATTTTCTCTCCCAATTCGCCTTGCTGCCTGACCAATACCAAACCCTGGAGGACCCGGCTCCCTATCCGGTGAGCTTAAGCCCCGGGCTCCGGGACTTGCAGGCCCGGGTGGAGCAGGAGATTCAGCAACGGGAACTGTAGGGGCGAACCTTGTGTTCGCCCAGCGCCCAGGGCGAACACAAGGTTCGCCCCTACGAAAAAATGTCTTGGATAGCAAATCGACTTTAGGAGAAAATTAACCACTTATGGGCCTTACCGAAACCCTCTGTTATTACAATACCCAATTCATCAACCATTGCAGCTACTTCGGGGTCTTTGTGCTCATGGCCCTGGAGAGCATGATCGCGCCCATTCCCAGCGAACTGGTCATGCCTTTTGCCGGTTTCCTCATCTTCACCGGCCAATTCGATCCCTGGGCGGTGCTCATCGCCAGCAGCCTGGGGTCCATCGCCGGCTCGCTGTTGTCCTACGGCATGGGTGTTTTGGGGGAGCCGGTGATCTACCGCTACGGCCGCTACCTGCTCCTCAACCCCCACCACCTGGAATGGACGCAAAAATTTTTTCAGCGCCACGGCGGCAAGACCATCTTCATCGCCCGCTTCATCCCCGTGGTGCGCCACCTCATCTCCATCCCCGCGGGCCTGGCGCGCATGCCGCTCCTCCCTTTTATTCTCTATACCCTGGTGGGCGCGACCATGTGGAACATGTTTCTGGTCTACTGCGGGGTGCGCCTCAAGGAAAACTGGCGGATTATCCAACAGTACACCCATATCATAGATTATTTCGTGGTGGCCGGGCTGCTGGCGGCCGGGGCCTACCTGGTGTGGAAACTCAAGGCGGCCCAATCGCTGAAAGGGGCTTCCTCCCAGGAAGAGACCCCTTAGCGGGGCAGGCGGACGTGCCTTCTGATCCGGAACAGAAAAAAGTCGCCCCCCTCCTGGATTTCGCCGTTGAGAGCCCGGCCCTCATCAATCCCACCCGGGAGCCGGGGGAGGCGCCGGTTTCCTCCCGGGTTATCCTGGCCTTCACCCGTCCGGATTATCATTACCTCTGCCGGGTGGCCCACGCCGGCGGCCCGCCCCGCTATCTCTGGGATTGCGCGGTGCACGAGGGCTCCTGGGAGGGGCAAGGCATTGCCGTGGCCGGGCCGGCCCTGGGCGGGCCCTACGCGGTGATGGTTTTAGAAAGGCTCATTGCCCTGGGGGCCCGGGTAATTCTGGCCCTGGGCTGGTGCGGCTCCTTGCAGAACCACGTCAAAGTGGGGTCCCTGGTGATCCCCACCGCCGCGGTGAGCGGCGACGGCGCGTCCCGGCATTATCTCCCCCCAGGCGCCCAGCCCGCGCCCCATCCGGATTTAATCCGACTATTACAGGACCAGTTGGAAGGAACCGATATTCCCAGGCATTGCGGCCCGGTCTGGACCACGGACGCGTTTTACCGGGAAACCCCGGAGCAGGTGCGCCACTACCAGGCCCTGGGGGTCCTGGGGGTGGACCTGGAGCTGGCCGCGCTCTTCGCGGTGGGCCGATTCCGCCAGGTAGCGGTGGCCGGGCTGCTGGCAGTCTCCGACGAATTGGCGGACCTCACCTGGCGCCCGGGATTTAGCACCCCGGCCTTCCGCCAGGGGCGGAGAGAGGCGGCGAGGGCGGTGTTGGCCGCGGCGGCCGCGGCGAGAGAAATGATCACTTGAATCTCCAGGGAGGAGGGAGGCGCACTGATCAAACGGTACTCTAAATATCTTCCCCGATTCTGCCGCCCGCAATTACCAAACGGGGTTCCTTTGTTTCAGGACGGAAAAGGCGCCAGTCTTCGCTTTTCGTTCCCGTGGGAAATAAGACCAGCCGATAGCCGCCTGACAGCGCTATGGTTGCTCCGCCATACCTGTCCCCTGATACGGCTTCAACGACTAACCCGTCGCTTTCGTTGATGTAAGATCGTGTCTGCGGATCGTAATTACCTAAAAATAATCCAACGAGTCGGTCTTGAAGGTTTTCGTCCTTGGCATAATCCCAGGTGCCCCAATCGATATTTCCGCTGTCTTCCGCGAACTCCCACAGGTCCCAGCGTCCGGTGACGATACCTTGAGGACCCTCGATACGCCAGGGGCATTGAATATGGAGAGCATAATCACCCACGGTCCCATTCTCCACCGTCCGGATGGGGCCGAAATGAAAAATACGCATGTCTGCCGCACGTCTGGCAATGGAGAGTTTCAAGCCGACGAGCGGTTTTAATTGTGCTATGATTGCAGCGACGACAGTATCCACGGGTCTTTGCACCGTGTCTCCAGGTTGGTTTTTATAGCCGGATATTTTTTGTATTTTTATATTATCTCCAAACCGAGTTAACAGGAAAAGTAATCTCTCCCTATCTTTTTCTTTGAACTTGGACTTTGGGACCTGGAACTTGAAACTTTCTAATAACCGAGGCAAATCATGTTCTTAGGCACTCTTCTGGCCATCGACATCGGCGGCGGCACCCAGGATCTCTTTCTCTGGGACCCGGACCAGACCGTGGAAAACGCGGTAAAGATGGTGCTTCCGGCTCCCACCCAGGTGTTGGCCAGACGTTTGCAGAAACTTACGGCCCAGGGCCGGGCCGTCTTTTTGGGAGGCCGACTCATGGGCGGCGGGGCCATCGGCGCCGCAGTACGCCGCCACCTGGCCCGGGGCCTGGCGCTTTACGCCTCGCCCCAGGCCGCCTTGACCTTGAGCGACCGCCTGGATGAAATGCGGCAGTGGGGCGTGGTCCTGGTGGATTCCCCGCCTCCGGACACCGCGGTCCTGACCCTGGGTGACGTGGACCTGGAGGCCCTGCGCCAGGTGCTGAATACCTACGAGGTCCCTTTTCCCACCTGCTTTGCCGTTGCCGTCCAGGACCACGGCTTTACCCCTGAGGCCAGCAACCGCCGGGCCCGTTTTAAATATTGGCAAGGTTTTTTACAAGGCGGCGGTCTGCTGGCTGACCTGGCCTTTAAAGAGCCGCCTCACCTGTTCACCCGGATGCTGGCGGTTAAAGACGCCTTGCCCGCCGCGCTGCTGATGGACACCTGCGCCGCGGGGGTCAGGGGCGCGCTCCTGGACCCCCAGGCCCGGGACCGCCAGCAAGACGGCCTCCTGGTGGTAAACCTGGGGAACGCCCACACCTTTGCCGCCCTGGTCCGGGGCGACCGGCTCCTGGGCATCTATGAGCACCATACGGGATTGCTCACCCCCCCCAAGCTCTTTGACCACCTGACCCGGTTTCGGGCCGGGGAGCTTACCAACGACGAGGTCTTTGCCGATAACGGCCACGGCTGCGCCTATGGACCGGATTATTCAACCACGGCCTCCTTTTCCTTTACCGTGATCACCGGCCCCCGGCGGCGTCTGGCTCAAGATTGGCCCGGGCATTTCGCCGCGCCCCTGGGGGACATGATGCTCACCGGTTGTTTCGGCCTGGTGGCAGCATTTTTGGAAAAAGATGAAATTTCCGTTAATTTTCATGACTGGCTGGGGTAAGATGGGTAGCAGCACCGATCTGTGGAGGTCGTTTTTGGGGACTCTGGCGCACAGGAGTAAAGCCTAATGGACATCAAATTTTGGGGCACCCGGGGATCAATCCCTTCTCCCGGCTCCTCCACCCTGGAGTTTGGCGGTAATACCACCTGTCTGGAAATCATCCTCATCTCGGGGCACCGGATAGTGATTGACGCGGGCACCGGCATGCGCCTTTTGGGAGACCATTTGCTTAAGAGCGGCAAACCGGTGGCCTTCCATCTCCTCTTGACCCATAATCATTGGGACCATCTTTTGGGCCTCCCTTTTTTTGCCCCCATTTATCAGGAACACACGGAAATCCTCGTGGATGGCTGGCCTCATGCCTTCCAGGCCCTCACCAGGGTCTTTGACAATCACATGGGCAACGGCTTTTTTCCCGTCGCTTTTGACCAGCTCAAGGCCAGGATTGATTTTCTCAACCGTGTGGCCCGGGGCCCGCTGCATCTGGGCGGGGCCACCATCGACGCCATCCCCCTCAACCATCCCCAGGGGGGATTGGGCTACCGGATCCGGGAGGGGGAGCACACCCTGGTTTTCATCACCGATAATGAATTAGGAGCCGGCGGCAACCGCCGTTTCCGGGAGTTCGTGCAGTTCTCCAAGGGCTGCAGCCTGTTAATCCACGATGCCCAGTATCTGCCGGAGGAGATGGCGGAGCACCGGGGCTGGGGCCACTCCACTTATGAGGAGGTGGTGACCCTGGCCGTGGAAGCAAAGGCCCAGAAACTCCTGCTTACCCACCATGATCCGGGCCGCAGTGACGACCAGGTCTACCAAATCGTGGAACGGGCCCGGAAATTTGCCGCAAACCATGGAGCAGGGACCTTAATCATAGAAGCGGCCCGGGAGGGGAGCAGCCGCCATCTCTCCTGATTTTTAGCGATTTTTGGACTTTAAATTTTATGGTGCGTTGAACGCACCCTACGCGGCCCTGCAAACGCATCAGTAATTCCCATAGTCGCTCCACCTTGAACCAAGAAAGGCTCAAACACTTATGGATTGGAAAGTCTTCTGGGTCACCTTCGGCACCGTCTTCCTGGCGGAAATAGGGGATAAAACCCAGCTTGCCGCGTTGACCATGACCGCGGAGACCCGGGCGCCGGTGCTGGTGTTCGCGGCCGCGTGCGCGGCCCTCTGTCTGGCCACCTTTATCGGAGTGGCCTGCGGCAGCATTTTGTCCCAATGGCTACCGCCCGCGCTCCTCAAGAAGCTGGCGGGTGGGGTTTTCATCCTCATCGGCGGCCTGATGCTCCTGGGAAAGTATTAGGAACAGTTTTCGGTTTTCTGTTTTCGGTTTTCGGTTAAAAGATTTCGGATAATCAATTAATTAGCACTTAGGTTGGTTGCAGCCGAAACCGAAGCCGGTATAACCCGGGACACTCACTCACCTTCGCTGAACTCTTCCCTTCTTTGAGTAATTTTAGTAAACTAGGCCAGCCGCGCTCCTGTTTTTGGGAATAAATCACGGCGAATGCCTTCATCATATACATATGTTTATGTAGGGCCGAACCTTGGGTTCGCCTTGGGCCTTGGGGCAAACCCAAGGTTCGCCCGTACGGGAAATGTCCGTTTGCTTAATAAATGTCCGTTTGCTTAATAATTGATATTATGAGGATTATTTTCCCTTATGGGGACCCCAAATAAGGACACCGGGGAGCCGCTCCCCTGCTTGTCCGGTGAGCGCAACCTGGTCCTCATCGGCTACCGGGCCACCGGCAAGACCACGGTGGGGCTCCTGTTGGCCCGGAAACTTGGCCGTGATTTCGTGGACCTGGACGCGGCCCTGGAGCAGGAAATGGGCCGCGCCATCACCGACCTGGTGGCGGAGCATGGCTGGCCGGAATTCCGGCGGCGGGAAAAGGAAATCGTGGCCCGCTACGGACTCCCTCTAGGAAGGGTGCTGGCCACCGGCGGGGGCGTGGTCCTGGACCCGGAGAACGTGCGGATTCTCCGGGAAAACGGGGTGGTGGTCTGGCTCCAGGCCGGCCCCGGCCTCATCCGGGAGCGCCTCTCCCGGGACCGGGTCCAGGAGGACCAACGGCCCAGCCTCACCGGCAGCGGCACCCTGGATGAAGTGGAGGAAGTGCTCCGGACCAGGGAACCCCTTTATAAAGCCGCGGCCCACATAATTATCGACACGGCCGGGCAATCCGCCGAGCAGGTGGCGGAAATGGTGCTGGCGGCGGTCAGGGAAATCAGCGAGAACTAGCGTAATGTTAGGGGGAAAAGGCGAAAGGGTTTGATCATCAGAAATTGTTTCTCCTTTTTTCCCTTTTCCCCTTTTTCCCTTTTCACCCTGTTCAAAACTGCCTCAACTAGGTAAAGGAAAAATAACATGGCGGGCAATACCTTCGGCCAGGTTTTCCGGGTGACCACCTGGGGAGAGTCCCACGGTCCGGCGCTGGGCGCGGTCATTGACGGCTGCCCGCCCCGCCTCCGTTTGAGCGCGGCCGACCTGGAAGAGGAGCTGGCCCGGCGGCGGCCCGGGGTGCAGGCCCACGCCACCCCCCGCCGGGAACCGGATCAGGTGGAGATTCTCTCCGGGGTCTTTGAAGGCCTGACCACCGGCGCCCCCATCAGCCTGGTGATTTATAACCGGGACGTCCGCAGCAAAGACTACGACGCCCTCCGGGAGGTCTTCCGGCCCGGGCACGGGGATTTCACCTATCTGGCCAAGTACGGCATCCGGGACCACCGGGGCGGCGGCCGGGCTTCCGCCCGGGAGACCGCGGCCCGGGTGGCCGCCGGCGCCGTGGCCCAAAAGGTGTTGGACCGGGAACAGATCCGGGTTCTGGCTTATACCCTGGAGTTGGGAGGCGTCCGGGCCCAAAATTTAGACGAAAGCATTATTTGGGACAATCCCTTTTTCTGTCCCGACCTGGCTGCGGCCCAGGCCATGAGCCAACGGGTTAAAGAGGTTAAAGCCCGGGGCGATTCCCTGGGGGGTCTGGTGGAGGTGCGGGTTCGGGGCTGCCCTCCGGGGTTGGGGGAGCCGGTCTTCGACAAGTTGGACGGGGCTTTGGCCCAGGCGGTGATGTCCGTGGGCGCGGTCAAGGGCGTGGAAATCGGTGCGGGCTTCGCTACGGCCCTGATGTTGGGCTCGGAGAATAATGACCCCCTCCTTCCCGGGGGCGGTTTTGCCTCCAATAACGCGGGGGGGATTTTAGCGGGCATTTCCAACGGCGATGAAATTGTGATCCGGGCCGCGGTCAAGCCCATCCCCTCCATCGCCATCGAGCAGCAAACCATCGATACCGGCGGCCAACCCCGCACCTTGAGCATCAAAGGCCGCCACGACATCAGCGCCATCCCCCGCATCGTCCCGGTCATCGCGGCCATGGTGCGCTTGACTCTGGCGGACTTTTTGCTGCGCCAAAGGACCATTAAATGACGGTTTTCGGTTTCCGGTTTCCGGTTTTCGGTGGGTTATGGCGTTAAAAGTGGCCATTATCGGCGGCAGCGGGCAGATGGGCAAGTGGTTCCAGCGCTTCTTCGAGGGCCAGGGCCTGGAGGTGCTGGTCGCGGACCTGGACACCCCTCAAACCCCCCAGGATGTGGCCAGCCTGGCGGACGTGGTCATCATTTCCGTACCCATCCCCCAGGTGAAGAAGGTGGTGAAGGACGTGGCCCCGCATCTCCGGCCGGACGCGGCCCTCATGGACTTCACCTCCGTGAAGCAGGTGCCCCTGGCGGCCATGCTGGACCACTTCCCCGGCGAAGTGGTGGGCACCCATCCCTTGTTCGGGCCGGGGGAAGAGAGCATCCAGGGCCTCACCATGGTGCTGTGCCCGGGCCGGGGGGAACGCTGGCTCAACTGGCTCAAAGACCTGCTTTCCAAAGCCGGCGCCCGGGTCAAGGTCACCACCGCCACGGAGCACGACCGCCTCATGTCCGTGGTCCAGGGCCTGGCCCACTTCACCCTCATCGCCCTGGAGCGGGCCATCCGGGAACTGGGGGTCCCCTTCCAGGACCTGGAGGATTTCGCCACCCCCACTTTTTCCACCTTGCACAACCTGGCCCGGCGTCTCTTCACCCAGGACCCGAAACTATACGCCTGTATTCAACTGGCGAATCCTGCCAACCGCCCGGCTCTCAGGGCCCTGGAAGATTCCGTGGCCGACATCCTCTACTTCATCCAGCGCCAGAACCCGGACGGTTTGGTGCGCCTGATTGAAAGCGTTAAGGAAGGCTTCACCAAGGAAAGGGAATGATACTGAGTTGCGGATGGAAAGGCGGGATTTTGTAGGGGCGAACCTTGTGTTCGCCCTGAACGTCCGGGGCGAACACAAGGTTCGCCCCTACGGGAAATTGCACTTGGATAGCAAGTTGAGAGCTCTGCGAAATCCCCTTTTTCTGTCATTCTGAACGAAGCAAAGCGGAGTGAAGAATCTCGTATTTATGGGTGCCTACGAGATTCTTCGGTCGCTTCGCTCCCTCAGAATGACAAGTTAGAGGATTTTCACGGAGGGCTCAGATAAGCAATAAATATCAGGAGATCATCATGCTGGACCTGAAGTTCGTCCGGGAGCACCTGGATCTTGTCAAGCTGGCTCTAAAAAATCGTGGGGCGGAGATTTCCCTTGGTGAATTAAGCTCTTTTGAGCAATCGGAAAAATGGCGGCGCCAATTCCTGGCTCAATTGGAGGAGTTACGCCATGAGCGCAACACCCTGTCCCAACAGGTGGGAGCGCTCATGAAAGCCGGCAAGAAAGAAGAGGCTGAACCTCTTAAACAGAGAGTTTCCGCTATTAATTCCGAGACCAAAACCTTGGAGACTCAGGTGGCGGATGAGGAAACCAAAGTCCGGGACTTCCTCCTGAACCTCCCCAATCTGCCTCACTCTTCCGTGCCCGTCGGCGCGTCTGCGGACGACAACCCGGTGGTCCGCACCTGGGGCGAGCCGCCTAAGTTTGACTTTGAGCCCAAGGCTCATTGGGAAATCGGGGAAAACCTGGGCATCCTGGATTTCGAGCGAGCCGCCAAGATCACCGGCGCCCGCTTCGCCCTCCTTAAAGGCAAGGGGGCGCTTTTGGAGCGGGCCCTCATCAACTTCATGCTGGACCTGCACACCCGCAAGCACGGGTACCTCGAAGTCCTTCCCCCCTTTATGACCAACCGGGCCTCCATGCAGGGGACCGGCCAGCTCCCGAAATTCCGGGAGGACCTCTTCAAGCTGGAGGGTTGGGATTACTTCCTGGTGCCCACCGCCGAGGTGCCGGTGACCAACATCCACCGGGAGGAAATCCTCAAGGAGGAAGACCTGCCCATTCTCTACACCGCGTACACCCCCTGCTTCCGCTCCGAGGCCGGGTCCTACGGCAAAGACGTCCGGGGGCTCATCCGCCAGCACCAGTTCAACAAGGTGGAGCTGGTGAAATTCACCACCCCGGAGACCTCCTATGACCACCTGGAAAAGCTGCTTCAGGACGCGGAAGAAGTCCTCCGGGAGTTGGGCCTCCCCTACCGGGTGGTGGTCCTGTGCACCGGGGACATGGGCTTTTCTGCGGCCAAGACCTATGATATCGAGGTCTGGCTGCCGGGGCAGAACCTCTACCGGGAAATTTCCTCATGCAGCAATTTCGAGGACTACCAGGCCCGCCGGGCGGAGATCCGCTTCCGCCGGCCGGGAGCTAAGGGCACGGAGCTGGTCCACACCTTAAACGGCTCCGGCCTGGCCGTGGGCCGCACCTTGGTGGCCATTTTGGAGAATTATCAGCAGGAAGATGGGCACGTGGTGGTGCCGGAGGCGTTGCGGCCTTATATGGGAGGATTGGAGAAGATTTAGCTTTCGGTCCTTGGTCTCCGGTCTTCTGTCTTCGGTCTTTGGTGAAGGAAAGAATCCGTAATTAAGGGAGCTTACAGGATAAACTTCTCATCATTTTCTGATTCGATCCAAAATTGGTAACATGGAATTCAATTTTTCTGCGGTTATATAACCTATTTCTTTAGCAATAATTAGTTGGGTCTCTAATTCTCCCACTGCACCAATTGCTATATCCAGATATTGACAGAATATTTTGTTTGATTTTCTTCCCTGCCCCTCGGCAATATTGGACGGAATTGAGATGGCTGACCGCCTCATCTGGTTGGTTAGCCCATAGACCTCGGAAGCAGGGAATTTAGCAGTTATGTCATAAACCTCTTTTACAACCTCAATAGACAATTTCCAAACGTCAAGATCCCTATACGATCTGGATTTTTGCATCCGTTACTTCCTTAGACGCAATTTTCTACCGAAGACCGAAGACCAAAGACCGAAGACCCGTCCCTACTTCGCCTTCACCTTCTCCCCCGCCTTAAAAGGTCCGCCGCTCGTGGCCAGGGCCACTGCGCCGGTGTTCCCCAGGAGTTCCGTCACCTTCAATTCTCCCACCTGGCTATCCGACGTATACCCCAGGACCGCCTGGGTGCTGGGATTGACCACCTCTTTGCCCGGAGTGACCACCTTCAGGCGGTCTCCCACCTTGAGGCCCGCGTTCTGGCCCAGATTGAGGTAGACCTTCCCTTCCTTGACAAAATCCACCCTTCCGAACCAATCCATGTTGACCAGTTCTCCGGCCACCCTCAAGGCGTTTTGTTGGGCGAATTTCGTCACCGCGTCCGCCTTCACGCCCGCGGGTTCGGGCTCCACAATTGACTGGGTCTTGTTGCCCTGGAAGGCATCAAAAATTTCCAGAACCAGAAATCCGGGATTGTTGCCTTGGGGGGGAACCACCTTGGTGATTACCAAGCCTTGCACCCCCAACTGATCGCCCAGGGCCTGGATATTGGCGCGCGTGGTCAGCTTTCCAGCCACTTGAGCCTTGGCCAGGGCCGGACCCACTTGCTCGGAGCCGATCACTATAATATCCTTCTGGCGGCGCAGGGCTTCAGCCAGGCTGGAGGCCAGGGTGCGGTTCAGGCTCTCCATGCCTCCCGGGGTCTCTTTGACGTCCGGGACTACCGCCACCGCCCGGCCTACCACCGGGGCCTTTTCGCCCTTGGCCTTGGAGACAAAGCCTCCCAAACCCTGCTCCCGCAGAATGCGGTCCACTTCGGCCTTCACCATCTCCTGCAATTTATCCGGGGGAATGGCCTTGCCTCCGGTTTTATCCTTTTCCTTACCCACCGCCCTGGCTACGGCCTCGATGAAGCGCCGCTGCATGGGGACGAACTCCCGGCCTTTCTCCACGTAGATATATTCCGGCTGTTCGGGATAGGTGAGCCAATAAGGGTTTTTGCTGCGGATGTAGGGTTTGCCGTCAATCATCACGGTCTCTTGCTGGGCCTCGGGCGGGACCGTTTCTTCTTCCACATCCTGGGTGGGATATCCGGCCCATTCCTTCACCGACTTAATACCGGCGCAACCGCTCAGGAAGAGGACGGCAGTGATGATTGCTATCAGCCCAAAACGCAGCAGGGAAAGATAACTTTTTGTCATTCTTAAGCTCCGTTTTTCGTTTTCGGTTTTTCGTTTTTCGTAAAAGATTCTATCTTATGCTAACTCTTAGCTTTTTAAGCATTTTCATTATTCGCTCCAGGGTATTTGCTAAAGATTCCATCTCTTCTGAACGACAGGTAGCCTATTTCTTTGGAAATTATCAGTTGGGTTTCGATTTCAGCGGCTGAACCGAGAGCAATGGACAAAAACTGTTTGAATTCCCGAGTTGAATCCCTGAATTGTCCTTCGGCGATATTGGAAGGGATGGATATAGCTGCTTTTCTTATCTGATGGGTCAATCCATAATTTTCAAGAGAGGGAAATCTCTCGGTTGCCAAGTAAATATCTTTCACAAAAGCAATTGCCAATTGCCAAACTTCCAGATCTCGATAAGATCTAGATTTCTTGACTTCCATGATTTATTATATCCAAACACCGAATAATATCATTAAGACCCTCGTTTCTCGTTTTTCGTTTCTCAATATTCGCGAAAAATATTCTGCCACCATTATTTTTTGCGAAAAACGCAAAACGAAAAACCCACAAAAAAGCCCACGGGGATCATACCCCGTGGGCTTCACTTAGTCAACCGGTTTTCAGTTTAGAAGAAGAACAGGCCGACGAACTCCACCCGGTGAGCTTCACCCAGGTTGGTCTTGTTGATAGCGTTATTGGCGGCGTTACCCACATTCTGGAAGTAGTTGGTCCGGGCATAAGCATACTGCAACCCGAATTTGAAGGCCGTAATGGGCCGGTACCAGAGGCAGAGGGCCAGTTCATGATGGTAGTTCACAACATCCGCCTGGAAGGCGTTTTTCTTCTGGTCATTGATTCCGGCCAGGGCCGCGGCACCGGATGTTTCGCCGAAGCCGACGTTAAAAGCCTTGCTCATGCCGTAGGCGGCGGTGAGGAACCACTGGTTGGAGAAATAGTACTGCCCCTGGATCTGGCCGCCGTAGCGGGACAGCAGGTCAACATTGAAGAAGCGCGCGCCGTCAGCGCGTTGCCCGGAGAACCGGAACACCTGGGAGTTGAAGGCGGACCACCCGAAGGCCTCCACACCCTGGCCGATCCACCAGGAGGTCTGGAGGGACGCGGTCCCCGCCAGGTTGGCGCTGGAGGTGGGGATCACCGGGATAAACAACACGCCCATAACCACCCAGGGATCCCTGTATGTCTGCCGGGTTTGGGGATTAACGACAGCAACAAAGTTGTTCTGACCGGAAGTGCGAAGATCCCGGGGCCCGTCCGCAAAGATTCCCCGCTGCCAACCGAAGTTGATCTGCGCGGTGAAGGGAGTGGGTTTGCCGTACCAGGCGGCCTTGCCGTACAGGTCTTTGGCGAACTGCACCTGGCCCTGCACCTGCGGGGCCTCGGTGGATTCCCCGCCACTGTGGTCATTAGCAGAATAGGTCCGGTTATTGTTGATGGCGTTGGCTTCGCCCACCATGAGGCCCACCTGCCACATCCCCAGGAACCTCTGGGTCAGTTTGATCATGGGCATCCGGGCGGTGGGAGTGCCGGTCAATTGGAAGGGACCGTCTTGGGCCAGTTCCGGGAACCATTGGCTCACGAAGGTGAAGTACTGGCCCAGCAGCAATTCGGTCTCGGGCCAGTCGAACCGGAAGAAAGCGTGCCGCAGCCGCGGGGTGTAAGAGTTGGAAGCCGTGGCGCCGACACCGCGGGCCGCACCCGCGGCGGCTAACCCTTCTTCCGCCGAATCAAAGTCGATTTCGATGAAACCCGTGGTCTGCGCGCCCCAGAGTTTCGGCCCCTTGATGGTGAAATTGAAGCGGGAACTCTGGGAGGTGAATTTCAGGCGGCCATGGTGGAAGTTGAGGTCATTGTTACGAAGAAGGGCGGCGTTCATGTTCTTGCCTTCCTGGGTGGAATCCCAGAAGGCGTCCAACTTAATGTAACCGCCCAGGCTGAACTCCGCCGCGGCCATGGCGGCCGTGGGCAGAGCCAGCAATGCCACAAGAGCCAAAATCAAAAACGATTTTTTGTTCATCATTCCCCCCTTAATTTAGGAAAGTGGTAACCAGTTTCTCCTTTCCGTGTTCAAAGCCAACTAGCGGTTATCTTTGCCTTTTCCCCCACCTCCTTTCATTTTCCGGTTTTACCCAGCGCCATATTAGAATGCCCGCTGGTTTTTGTCAATAAAAAATTTGCTAAAAAACCGTTTTCCATTTGCCGTTTCCCGTTTTCCGGAAAAGAAATCCCCCGAAGATTTCTTCGACTAATCCAAGAGGAAACTTTAGACGGCAAAAGCACCAAGACCTTTTCCATACGAAAGCGGAAAACGGGCAACGGCAAACGGAAAACGGAAAACTAAAAAAACCGGTTAAAGGGATCCCAGAGAAAGGCCACCATGCCGGCCAGGATCATATTGCCTTCCACCAGGGTCTCCAGGAAGAGGCCGGATTCCAGCCAACCCTGACGGTATAAAAAGAGGTATCCCAGGGAATAAAAGCCGCAGAGAGCCAGGGCGTAACCCAGGGAGGGAATCAATTGCGTCCACGCGGCCAGAAGGAGAACGGCCATAAAGACCAGGGTGCCCAGAAAGAGAAAATTCAGGGTGCGCTCTTTTCCCAGGGCGATGGCCAGGGTCTCCTTCCCCACCACCCGGTCCCCCTCGATGGCCAGAATCTCAAAGAGGCCGGAGCGGATGAAGATCATCCCGGCCACGAAAAAGAAGGCGATGGCCGTGGCCCAGGACAGGTCCTGATCGGAGCAGGCCACGGGAATCAGGGCCGCCAGCACCCCCCAGGCCACCGCGGTGAACATGGTCTTGGACCCCGGGATCTCCTTAAGTTTGGCGATTTGGGTCACCGCGGCCAGCCGCTCGGGGATGATCTTGAAATTGTAAATGAGGCCCAGCGCGCTCATGAACAGGATAAAGACAAAGGCCAACGGATCGAGATAGAAGCTGAGCCCCAACGCCAGCAAGGCGGAGATGGCCCCGGTGCTCAGAAGGAAAAGCCGGTGCCGTCCATAGAACATGGATTGCACCGGGTCATTGAACTTGGAGGCCTCGTCGGTGAAGTGGTTCAGCAGATGCATGGCATAGACGTAGAAGAAGGCGATGAAAAAATAGGACCACATGGGCTCCACCTCCTGCAGCAAAGAAGAGGTGTAGCTGAGGGAAC
>Ga0233425_10002853_pt1 | contig 32818 bp, 25 predicted proteins | sample Watercolumn_Towu_2_FD_181712 | JGI IMG/M metagenome (GOLD analysis project Ga0233425, IMG submission 181712) | Freshwater microbial communities from Lake Towuti, South Sulawesi, Indonesia - Watercolumn_Towuti2014_140_MG | ecosystem: Environmental > Aquatic > Freshwater > Lake | place... | reverse complement strand
CGGTCGGGCTACGCCCGCCCTCCGCCGCACGCAGCGCAAGGCCATCTTCAACAAACCAGCATCATATCCGAAAAGGGGGTCCCTCTTCGACGCCGATCGGGGGTCCCTTTTGAACGCCGTTTGACAGGTGACGCACCCTTCGGGAAAGGCGATCCGCATTGCAGCGATCTGGGCGTCGATGCTGGCTTCAAATTCCGGCTGTTGGGCGACGAGGTTGCGGCGCCATTCGTCAATTATGGCCGGTGACCAGCGCGCGCGGAACAGCCCTGCTTCGGCGAACCGGAGCAGGGCGTCCCTTATCCTGAACGGATAAAGCACATTCGCGTCAAGAACGACGACGAAACGGTCGGCTAGGCACCTCAATCCGCATCGAACTCCTGGCCGAGGCGCTGGAGGTCGGCGAGCGCTCCGCTCCGTTCCACATCCCGCTGCGCGCGGAACGCGAGTACGTCGCTCGCTCGAACGCGCCGATGCGATCCCACCTTGTGGAACGGTATCTTCCCTTCGCTCAGCATTGAAACGAGAAAGGGGCGAGAAACATTCAGAAGGTCGGCCGCCTCTTTCGTGGTCAATTCCGCCCCATAGGGAACGAAGGTCACCATTTCGCCGCGAGCGACATGCGTCAACACGTCGAGGACCAGCTGTCCGAGCGCCGGCGGCAAGTCTACCTCGGTCCGGTCGCCGTTTCGCTGCACGGAAAAAGGCAGACCCTTAGGCGTAAGCGCCTTCGCAAGCGCGCGCGCCGCTTCCGATGCCTGTCGCACTTCCGTCTCTGTAGGGGGCCGCTGGGAAAGCTCCTGATCGCTCATATCATTCTCCTCGCTGCCGGGCTCGGCCCTATATAAGATCAAATCCATAAATGCAATAAGTGAAATATGTGCAATAAACGTAAATGCGCATGTATGGTTGCTCAAGCGCCGAGATTCCGAGCTGTCAGGCTCGGATCGCATGCGATGATCACGCTTGCCGCTACGACGTTCGCATCCCCGCAGCGAGCTTGGCTGGATGCCCGCGAACAAATTAGTTGCGTGGGTTACAATGTGTTGCCCTGCTGCATCATGGCCACAGATTCCGTTACGGCGACCTGCTTTCCTCTGGCCAGCAGGCTAATTTCCGATATTGGCGAAGCGCGACCTGAATGGAGGGCTCCTCCATTTTTACTACGGCGGCCCTCTCGGGTCGCCGTTTTTGTTCGGCGGGTTTGCGCCTCATGTCGGTCGTTGCGACGGGTACCGCGCACCGCCTGAAAGCGGACGTCAAATTTCCTCAGGATCACGGCAACGCAGTTACATATTACTCCCGCTTGTGGCGCCCCAATCACCAGTGGCCGCCTGACCGCTAACGGCCAGCTCCGTCGCTTGCCATCGCTCAACGCCATGAGACTGGCTGCCGTTTTGGCGCTTTCATACAATCGAGAATCGGGACGTCGCGCTAATTGCGCTGCGCGACCCAGAAGAGCTCTTCCTCGAAAGGGGACGGAAATCTTCATCTTGCGCCCGCCGGTTTCATTCGGCGGGCGCATTTTTTAGCTGAGAGCGCAAGGTTAGCGCGCGGTTCGCTCGATCAACTTTCGTAGCAGGTCCCAGAGGTCGTGCTCCTCTTCGATAGCTGAAAACTGCCGTTTCAGCGTGGCAAGCCTCACGAGGGAGTCGGATTCGCCACGGCGGTCGCGAGGATCAATTTCGGTTCGAAAGGCGAGTTCGGTTACCAGGGATGTCACGAATGTCGCTGCGTCCGGCAGGCCCATATCTTCGAAACCGGCACGGGCGGCTGCCCAGCTGAGAACCTTGGCATTTGCGGGTGCATGATCTCCGGACCCAGGCGCCATGTAGGAGATCACCGCTGCGGTGTTCCAGATCTTGCTCTCTACCCTAGACAGTGTCTCTCCGCTGTCGCTTTCGATCTTTTGCCCAATTGCTGCGAGTGTCGCTTTGAGGCTGGCAGATTGCGCTTGCGTTGCCGGACGATCTGGAGCCTCTCGGTTGCACAATCGCTCGATCAACAGGCCCATCAGCACAGCGGCAACACCGGTACGAGATCGCCCACATTTGCCGTGGGAGCGTGGGCGGGGCGGCGAACGAGGCAATCGGCGAGACCGAGCATGGCCTGTCCCGACGCATCCTGGCGATCGCAAATGGCGGCGCCCTCGTAGGATAGCGATGCGCAGAGAAATGCCTCGCGCGGTCCATTTGGCGGGATCGGCCTTGTCGAGTGCCTGAGCTGCCAGGGCAGCGCGTCCGATATCTTTCCTCCGGACAGGCCCGCGATGAGCGGCGCGAGGAAGAGCGAGGCGACGGTAAAGGCCGCAGTCGGGTTTCCCGGCAACCCGAGAACATGCGTTTGTCCCAACCGGCCATACCAAACCGGCTTGCCGGGTTTGATGGCGACATCGGCAAAAGCGACTCCCAGTCCGAGTGATGCGAAGGCCGACCGCCCAAAATCGCGGTCGCCGCGTGAGGCGCCGCCGATGACGACGACCACGTCGGCGGAGGCCTCTTGCTGCGCTTCGGCAATCGCCTGCTCATTGTCAGGAAGTCGGAGCCTCGCGACGACATCTGCACCTGCCAAGACGCACATTTGCTCGATTGCCCCGCTGAGACTGTCCGGGATCGCATTAGGCATCCGCGATGCGCACCCCGGCGCGAGGATTTCGTCGCCGGTCGCGACCAGCAGGATACGCGGACGGCGCCATACTTCGACCTCCGAATGGTCGGCGGCGGAAGCCACGACCCGCCGCGCCGCCGTCATCCTCGTGCCCGCAGCGAGGAGCTCATCGCCCGCAACAAAATCCGAGCCGGCCTTCCGGACGTGCGGCTTGCCGAGCGGCGCAGCGTCGAGCGCCACAAGCTCGCCGCGATGCCGGCAATGTTCGATCATCACGACACGGTCGCTACCATGAGGCAGGGGTGCGCCCGTCATTACGCGCCAGGTTTCTCCCGCCGAGATTGCACCCGGCTTGGCGCCGCCCGCGTAGCTCGTGCCCCTCGAACGCAAGAATATAGTGCCGTTCTTCAGGTCGGCGTCGCGGACCGCATAGCCGTCCATGGCCGCGCAGTCGCGCCGCGGGGCGTCGATCCGCGCAAGCACCGGTGCAGCGAGATGGCGCCCGCCCGCATCGGCCAACGCGACGCTTTCCTTGCCGAGGGGACGGGCATGCGCGGCGAGGATCGCCAAGGCCCCGTCGAAATCGATGGAAGCCGCGCAAGCGCCGGATGTCAGGATGGTCGCATGCTTACCCATGCATCTGTCTCCCGTACGCTTCCGAAATCGCGAGCTCGGAGGTGCCTTGATCGACAACCTCGCCGACCAGGATCAGCGTAGGCGCGTCGGCCGCGAACGACCGGGTCGCAAGCTCGAGCAGGTCGAGCCGCGTTGCCAGTCGGCGCTCGTCCGGGCTGCTGACGTGGCAAGCGATCATCACCGGGATGTCGCCGCGCATGCCGGCGCGCGTGAGCCCGCGCATGATCTCGCCGGCGGCGTCGCGCCCCATGTAGAAGGCAAGGGTTGACCCGCCGTTGGCGAGCGAGGGCCAGTCGATATCGAGCGCTGCGCCGTGCCTGCTATGTGCGGTGACGAACCGCACATCGCGGGCGACGCCGCGGAGCGTGAGAGAGATGCCGGCAGACGCTGCGGCGGCGCACGCGGTGGTGATGCCCGGGCAGATGCGGGCAATATACCCGGCTTCGCGCAAGGCGGAGAGTTCTTCGGTCGATCGGCCGAAGATCGAGGGGTCGCCGCCTTTCAGGCGTACCACGCGCTTGCCGGCGGCCGCCGCTTCGACCAGCATCGCGTCGATCGTGCGCTGGTCTTTCGAATGGCGGCCCGATCGTTTGCCGACGCTGACCATCTCGGTCCTGGCCGGGATAAGCGCGAGCACGCCATCGCCAACCAGCGCGTCGTAAAAGACGATGTCGGCGCGCTCAATCAATCGCACCGCCTTCATCGTCAGAAGCTCCGGGTCGCCGGGGCCGGCGCCGACGAGCCACACGGTGCCGCTCGCGAAATCGTCAGGCTGCATTGCTGGTCTCCTCGGCCAGGATGCGCGCGAGCGCGGGACGGCAGGAGCCGCAGTTGGTTCCGGCACCGAGCGCGCCGCCGATCGCGGCGACGTCGGCGAGTTTCTGGTCGCGGATGGCGGCGACGATGGTCCTCAGCCCGACGTCGAAGCAGACGCAGATGATCGGGCCGCGGTCAGCTTGGGCTCCCGGGGCACGGCCCGCGAGCAGCGTTGGCGCGACCTGTGGCGCCGATAGCTGCGCGATCAGCCAGTCGCGGGAAGGCAGTTCGCCGGTCTCGGTAACGAACAGGGCGCCCGACAGACGTCCATTCGCGACGATGGCGATGCGCTTGGTGCCGCGTGCAGCATCCTGCGCCTCGATCCGCTCCCCCTTGGGAAGCAGCGCTTCGATCGCCTTGAGATCGCCATTGCCGGCCAGCTCCCACATGACGCCCGCAGGAACCGCGACTCGTGTCGCCCACAGGCAGCGCGGCGCGCTGGCCAGCTCGCGCGAGAGGAGCAGAAAGCCGCGCCACCTGGGCACCACCGCGGCGATCGACGCCGGGGTGCGCTTGAACCCCGGCTGGCCCGACACGGGATCGACGAGCGGGCGCGGGAGCAGCCCGGTGCGGCCGCCGCTTGCCGTGCGGTCGGTCCAGTGGATCGGCACGAACAATTCACCGTGGCGCTGACCGGAGTGAAAGGCGACGCGGTAGAGGCTGTCGCCCTGCGGCGTCTCGACGCGCGCGAGCCCGCCGTCGGTGAGGCCGAGGCGGGAGCCGTCGTCGGGATGGATCTCGACGAGCGGCTCCTCGCGGTGACGCGCCAGTTTCGGGGCAAGGCCTGTGCGCGTCATGGTGTGCCACTGATCGCGGTAGCGGCCCGTGTTGAGCGTCAGTGGCCATTTGGTGAGGGGGGCGGGTAGGGGTTTCTGCGTGATCGGGACGAGGCGTGCACGACCGTCCTCCGTGGAGAAGCGGCCGTCGGCGAAGGGATGATCGCCGCCCCAGCGGAAGGGTTCCATCTCGTCATAGGCGGCGGTGCCGCCCTGCGCCGCGCCGGGCAGCGCGAAGAGGCGTGCGCCGTCATTGTCGTAGGTCGAGAGGCGGCAATGCTCGCGCCAGATGTCGGCGGGGCGGTCGTAGGCGAAGGCGGTCTTCCATCCCATCCGCCGGCCGACCTCCTTGACGATCCACCAGTCGGGCATCGCTTCGCGGGGGAGCGCGAAGAGCGCGCGCTGGCGGCTGATCGTGCGGTCGCTGTTGGTGACGGTGCCGTCCTTCTCGCCCCAAGCCGCCGCGGGCAGCCGGACATGGGCGAAGGACCCGGTGTCGGTCTTTTCGATCACGTCGCTAACGACCACGAAGGGGCAGGCGGCGAGTGCCTCGCGCACCGCATTTCCGTCGGGCATCGATACGGCGGGGTTGGTCGCCATCACCCACAGCGCCTTGATCCGTCCTTCGCCAATGGCGCGAACAGGTCGACGGCTTTGAGGCCCGGCTTTTCGGCGATCGTCGGTGCGGCCCAGAAGCGCTGGACGCGGGCGCGGTTCTCGGGCGAGAAGTCCATATGCGCGGCGAGCGTCGAGGCGAGCCCGCCGACCTCGCGTCCGCCCATCGCGTTGGGCTGACCGGTGATCGAGAAGGGCGCGGCGCCCGGCTTGCCGATGCGCCCGGTTGCGAGGTGGAGATTGGTGATCGCGTTGACCTGATCGGTGCCTGCAGTCGACTGGTTGATCCCCTGGCTGAACAAGGTGACGGTGCGCGGGTTCGCGGCGAACAGCTCGTAGAAATGCCTGAGGTCGGCGGCGGGGACATCGCAAATGCGCGCCACCGACCACAGGTCATTCCCCTCTCCAAGCTGGTCCCAATATTCTGCGGGAGCCGCGACGTGCGCGGCCAGATAATCCTCATCGACGATGCCGGTTTCGCGGCAATGCTGGAGCAGCCCGTTCATCAACGCGACATCGCTGCCGGGACGGACGGCCAAATGCAGGTCGGCCTCTTCGGCGGTCTCGGTACGGCGCGGATCGATGACGACGAGCTTGGCGCCCGCCTCGCAGCGTGCGCGGATGCGCTGATAGACGATCGGATGGCACCAGGCGGTGTTTGACCCGACGAGGACGAAGAGGTCGGCGGCGTCGAGATCGTCATAGGTCGCGGGGACGACATCTTCGCCGAACGCGCGCATATGGCCCGCGACCGCGCTCGACATGCACAGGCGCGAATTGGTGTCGATGTTCGCCGTGCCGATGAACCCCTTCATCAGCTTGTTCGCGACATAATAGTCCTCGGTCAGAAGTTGCCCCGAGACGTAAAAGGCGACGCTGCCCGGACCGTGGCGCGCGATGGTCTCCTTGAACCGCTTCGCGACGAGATCGAGCGCCTTGTCCCAACTCGCGCGCTTGGCGCCGATCGTCGGATGGAGGAGGCGGCCTTCCAATCCCACCGTTTCGCCCAGATGCGTACCCTTGGAGCAGAGGCGGCCGCGGTTAGCTGGATGGTCGGGATCGCCCGCGATCTCGACGCTCCGTTCGCCCGTTACCGTCGCGCGGATGCCGCAGCCGACGCCGCAATAGGCGCAGGTCGTGCGGACGGCCTCCGTCATCAGGCGGCGGCCTTCAGCGTGCTCGCGCGGCAGATGAGAACGCGGCCGCCATCGATCTTGACCGGCACCGTGGGTGTGCAGCCCTTGTCGTCGCCCAGCGCCTCGCCGGTCGACAGACTGATCCGCCAATTGTGCAGCGGGCAAGCGACCGCGCCGCCGTGGACGATGCCTTGGCTGAGCCGTCCATGCTTGTGCGGGCAGCGGTCGAGGAGAGCGAAGACCTTGCCTTCGGCGGTGCGGAAGACTGCGATGTCGTCGCCGCCCTCGACTTGCACCGTACGGCTGCCGCGCACGGGGATCTGGTCGACCCAGCCGATGTCGAGCCATTCGGCGGTGTTCATGCCAGTTCCTCCTGCGGGATAAAGCGCGCCATCGGCGCGTGATGTTCGGCTTCGGCACCTTCGGCGCGCTGCGCCCAGGGGTCGTCCTGGCTGAAGCTCTGCGAGAAGAGGAATCGTGCGCGGAGCGCGTCGCGGCCCAGATCGTCGTCGACGATGCGCGCCTTGATATGGTCGAGCCCGACGCGCTCGATCCATGGTGCGGTGCGTTCGAGGTAGCGCGCTTCCTCACGGTAGAGCTGGATGAAGGCGGCGCAATAATCCATCGCCTCCTGCTCGTTCGCGACCTTGCAGAGCAGGTCGGTGGCGCGCACGTGAATTCCGCCGTTGCCGCCGACGTGGAGCTCATAACCGCTGTCGACGCAGACGACGCCGAAGTCCTTGATCGTCGCCTCAGCGCAGTTACGCGGGCATCCCGACACCGCGATCTTGAACTTGTGCGGCATCCAGCTGCCCCAGCTCATCCGTTCCAGCTTGACGCCGAGCCCGGTCGAATCCTGCGTGCCGAAGCGGCACCATTCGGACCCGACGCAAGTCTTCACCGTGCGCAGCGCCTTGCCATAGGCATGGCCCGAGACCATTCCGGCGGCGTTGAGATCGGCCCAGACCGCGGGCAGATCCTCCTTCTTGATCCCGAAGATGTCGAGCCGCTGGCCGCCGGTGACCTTGACCATCGGCGCGTTGTACTTCTCGACCACATCGGCGATCGCGCGCAGCTCCCTGGGGTTGGTGAGCCCGCCCCACATGCGCGGGACGACCGAATAGGTCCCGTCCTTCTGGATATTGGCGTGGAGGCGCTCGTTGACGAAGCGGCTCTGCTGGTCGTCGACATACTCACCCGGCAGCGCACAGAGCAGATAGTAATTGAGCGCGGGGCGGCACGAGGAACAGCCGTCGGGGGTGGCCCAGTGCAATTTCTGCATCACCTCGGGGATCGAGCGCATGTCCTGCGCGACGATTTCGCGGCGGACATCGTCGTGCCCGAAGCTGGTGCATTTGCACATGGTCTTGGGGCCGCTTTGCACATCGTCGCCCAATGTCAGCGCGAGCAGGTTCTCGACGAGCCCGGTGCAGCTGCCGCAGCTGGCCGACGCCTTGCAGGTGCCGCGCACCGCGTCGAGGCTGTGTGCGCCCTTGGCGATGCACGAGACGACCTGGCCCTTAGTGACGCCGTTGCAGCCGCAAATCTCGGCATCGTCCGAGAGCGCCGCAACGGCCGCCTTAGGGTCCGCCGCGCCGCCTCCCGCGGCGAAGGCCTGGCCGAAGATCAAGAGGTCGCGGAGGTCGGAGACGTCTTTCTGCTTCTTCAGGAGATCGAAATACCAGCTGCCGTCAGCGGTGTCGCCGTAGAGCACCGCGCCGACGATGCGGTCGTCCTTGACGATCACGCGCTTGTAGACGCCGCGCGAGGCGTCGCGGAGGACGATATCCTCGCAGCCGTCGCCGCCCGAGAAATCGCCCGCCGAAAAGACGTCGATGCCCGACACCTTGAGCTTGGTTGAGGTCACCGAGCCGCGATAACCGCTGGGTTTCTCGACCAGCCCGTCGGCGAGGCTGCGGCACATGTCCCACAAGGGCGCGACGAGGCCGTAAACCTGCCCGTCATGCTCGACGCATTCGCCCACCGCGAGCACGGCGGGGTCGCTGGTGACCATATGGTCGTCGACCTGGATGCCGCGCCCGACCGCAAGGCCCGCGTCGCGCGCGAGTTGGATCGACGGGCGGATACCGACCGCCATCACGACGAGGCTGGCGGGGATCAATGTCCCGTCCTTGAGCTTCACGCCCTCGACCTTGCCGGTGCCGATGATCTCGGCGGTGTCGGCGCCGGTCAGGATCGTCTGGCCGCGCGCTTCGAGCGCATTTTTGAGCAGCCAGCCCGCGGCCTCGTCGAGCTGGCGCTCCATCAGCGTCGGCATCAGGTGGATGACGGTGACCTTCATGCCGCGCAAGCTGAGGCCATGCGCCGCCTCGAGCCCGAGCAGCCCGCCGCCGATCACCACCGCGTCGCCGCCGGCATCGGCGGCGGCGAGCATCATGTCGACATCGTCCATGTCGCGAAAGGCGATGACGCCGGGCAGGTCCTTGCCCGGAACGGGAATGATGAAGGGATCGGAGCCGGTGGCGATCAGCAGCCGGTCGTAAGTCTCGACGAGCCCGCTGCGCGCCGTCACCGTCTTCGCCGCGCGGTCGATCGCCGCAACGGGATCGCCGGCGACGAGCGCGATGCCGTTGTCGGCATACCACGCGGCGTCGTTGATCACGATATCGTCGAAGCATTTCTCTCCCGCCAGCACGGGGGAGAGCATGATGCGGTTGTAATTGACCCGCGGTTCGGCGCCGAAGATTGTGACGCGGTAGCGGCTCGGATCGCGCGCGAGCAGTTCCTCGACCGCGCGGCAGCCGGCCATGCCGTTGCCAATGACGACCAGATGCTCGCGCGTGTCGGCGTCGGGTTTGAGGGGGCGGTGTTCCATCAGAGCATCCAGTCCAGTTGCAGCCAGAATTTGTCGGTGTCGGTGGCGAAAGTGTCGGCGTCGTAGTGGGCGTAGCGCGCCGAGGCGGTGACCTTGCCGAGCTTGGCGCTGGCGAGGAGGTCGATCTCGTCGCCGTAGGCGCGGCTGGCCCGGTCACTGCGATAGTCGTGATACGCGGCCTGCAGCGTCACGGCCTTGAGCGGCCCGACCGCCTTCCAGCCCCAGCCCACGCTGCCATAAAGGTCGCGGACGCCATCGGGCGGAGTGACGAGGAATTTGTCTGCCCAACCCTGAAATTTGAACCCGGTCGCGAGCGGGGTCTGGAAACTGGTCAGGGCCAACCCGTTGTCGGCGCCGAGTATCTCATACCCGGCGCCGACCCGGGGGCCACCAAGATCGACCGCGACATCAGCAAGCCAATAGTCGGCGGAATAGTCATTGGGGTTGCGGTGCCAGTCGGACTGGCGCGCATAGCTGAGCTGATAGGCGATCTTCGCCTTGCCGAGCGGCTGGCTGCCGTCGAGCCGCACGCCATAGCTCTGGCTCGACATGCGGAAACCCTGCATGGCGGCCTCGTCCTGGTCGACGAGATAGGCGAAGGCCGCGATCTTGCCGACCGGCGTCGCGACGCTGACATTGCCGAAGAGATTGTCGCCTGACACCGCTTGTTGCCGTGCGCCGGCGCCGTCGATGCCCCAGATGGTGCGCACGCTCCACGCATAGGTGAGGTCGGCCTTGACGCCCTTGGCCGGCGTGATCTCGGCGCGCACCGCGTCGAAGCTCTGGCCGTTCTGACGAAAAGGCACGGCGCCGATGAAGCGTTCGTCATCGAGCCCGATCCGCTGGCGGCCTGCGGTTACCGCGAAGCTCGGCGAGGCGTACCGAAGCTGGGCGCGGGCCAAGGCGATATTCTCGGGATCGGCGACGAGCGGCCGCGTAGCCGGCCCGTGCAGGCCGTCGAAATAATCGTCAACAACTGCAAGGGTGCCCTGACCCTCGACGAGCGCCGACCAGCGCCCGGCTTTCGCCTCGACCCCGGCGCGGAGGCGCAGGGTCAGGGCGTCGGCATCGGCGGCGAGGCCGTCCTGATCGACCTGTTCATAGCGAAGCCGGGCTTCGCCGAGCGGCTTGAGGGTGACGTCCCGGGCGTGCGCCACCCCGGCCGGCGCGAGCGCCAGCAAGATCACAAGGGTGCGGGTCATGGTTAGATCCGCACGCCTTCGGCTGCGCCCCAGGTCGCGCGCCACTGGCCCTTGACGAAGATCAGCCCGACCAGCGCCACGACCGCAAGCCCGGCGAAGATATAGAAGCCGGGGCCGAAGCTGCCGCTCCACTGTTTCGCAAAGCCGAGCGAGGAGGCAAGGTAGAAGCCGCCGACGCCGCCCGCCATGCCGACGAGCCCGGTCATCACGCCGATCTCGGCAGAGAAGCGCTGCGGCACAAGCTGGAACACCGAGCCGTTGCCGGTGCCAAGCGCGAGCATCGCCACGACGAAGAGGCCGAGCGCGGCGGGCAAGCTATCGGCTTGCGGTACGCCCGCGAGAGCGAGCGCCGCGACGACGAACACCGCCATCAGCGCCTTGACGCCGCCGATCCGGTCCGCGAGCGCACCGCCCATCGGCCGCACCAGCGATCCGGCGAAGACGCACGCCGCGGTGCAATAGCCCGCGATCACAGGGGTCAGGTGGAACTGATCGGTGAAATACACCGGAAGCGAGGCGGCGAGCCCGACGAAGCCGCCAAACGTCACCGAATAGAAGGCCATAAGCCACCAGGCGTCGGCGGTCTTGAGCGGCTGGAAATAGTCGACAAGCTTCTTCGGCGCGGGCGCATTCGGCGCATCCTTCGCCATCGCGAGATAGATGAAGAAGGCGATCGTCAGCGGGATGCAGGCGAGGCCGAGCACTGCGTTCCAGCCGAACAACTTGGCGAGGCCGGGGGCGAAGAGCGCGGCGAGCACCGTGCCCGAATTGCCCATGCCCGCAAGGCCCATCGCCTTGCCCTGATGCTCGGGCGGATACCAGCGGCTCGCAAGCGGCAGCGCGATCGCGAAGCTTGCACCGGCGAAGCCGAGGATCACGCCGAGTGCGAGCGTGCCCGCGAAACTGTGCACGCCGAAAAACCAGGCCGCGAACAGTCCGGCGATGACGATGATCTGGCTGATCGCGCCCGAGCGCTTCGGGCCGATCCGGTCGACGAGCAGCCCGTTGACGACGCGCAGCACCGCGCCGGCCAGCGTCGGGACCGCGACCATCAGGCCTTTTTGTGCGGGTGTCAGTCCGAGGTCTTCGGAAATCGACGGCGCCAGCGGGCCAAGGATGACCCAGACCATGAAGGCAAGATCGAAATAAAGAAAGGCGGCGACCAGCGTCGGCCAGTGCCCGCTCGCCCAGAAGCTCGATTTGGGTGCCATGGCCCCCGTGTTTGCAGTCGTCATCGTCCGTCCCCTTCGTGTGACGGGCAATAAAAAAGCCGCCAGGACGGCGGCCATGCGGGCGCATCCTGACGGCTTCATTGCCTGTTGGGATTGCGGGGAATGGCTCCCCGTCCGCCTGCGGTTCGATCCCCTCGTTGGAACCGGCGCCGCCTTATCCTGCCCCGGCAACCTTGCCGAGTGCGCTAAAGCTGCCTGATTCGCAGCTTTGCTGCAAGCGGTTATTTCGCAGGTGCAGCATAAAAGGAAAAGCTATGGAAGTTTAGCGAGATAGGTCTCGATGTCGTCGGGATCGAAGGCGCGGCCGTCGAAAAAGCGGTCGCTGCCGAGCGTGAGGCGGCCCTGTGTCGAACCGGCGCCGATGGGCTCGTCGAGCCCGCCTTCGAGTTTCGAACTCGCGCCGGGCAGCGGCGCGCCCGAGCCTGCAAGCGCGGCCCGGTAGACGTCGGGACGGAAGACGTTGCCGGCCGCCGCGGCTTCGGCGTCGTCGAACGCCATATAGTCCCAGCGGACCATCTGCGAGTAGAGCCACGCAGCCTGGCTGCGCCAGGGAAAGTTGGCCGCCTCGCGATACTGGAACATGAAGTCGGGATAGTGGATCGGCTCGCCGCCTGGGACGAGCCGGATGCGGTCGGTGATTGCGCGCAATACGGCATCGCGCGGCGCGTCGAGATATTCGGGCCGCGCCAATATGTCGGCGCTTTCCTCGGCAGCGCCGGGTTCGACAAAATGTGCCGCTGCCGCGTGCAGCGCGCGGACCAGCGCTGCGACCGCTTCGCGACGCTCGTTGAGCGTAGCCTCCGGCATCGCGAGCACTTTCTCGACACCGCGGCGCCAGATCTGCGCGGTTGCGAGCGCGATGTGACCTACGCCGCGGTCGACGGCGATCGAGTTCCATGGCTCGCCGACGCAGATGCCGTCGACTTCGCCCGCGGCGAGCGCGTCGGCGGCAAAAGGCGGGCTGGTAACGACGATCTCGATATCTTGATCGGGACGAATGCCGACACCTGCGAGCCAGTAGCGCAGCATGTAATTGTGGCTCGAATAGCGATGGACGACGCCGAAGCGCAAAGCTTTGCCCGCCGCGACCCGCGCGTCCGCTACCTGCTTCAGCGCCGCGCCGATCCGGATCGGATCACCCAGCGTATCGGTCAGACCTGCTTCTTCCGCGAGCTTGGTCGAGAAGGTGACGGCATTGCCGTTGAGACCCAGAACGAACGGCACCGCGAGCGGCACTGCGGGACGATCCTTTCCAAGCGTTGTGGCGATGGCAAGCGGCGCGATCATATGCGCCGCATCGGTGTGACCATAGAGCAGCCGGTCGCGCACGGTCGCCCAGGTCATGTCGCGGACAAGGTCGATCGCGACCCCCTCGGCGGCGGCGAAGCCGATTTCGTGGGCAAGAACCGGCAACGCGGCGTCGACGAGTGGCAGGAAGCCGATACGGAAGCGCTCGCCGGTCATTCCATGTCTCCCATCAGCGCTTCGCTGGTGACGATCGCCTCGGCAATCTCCGAGATGCGACGATTGGTCCGCATCGCCTGTCCGCGGAGCAGGGCATAAGCCTCGGGCTCGTCGATCTGACGCCGCTTCATCAGGATCGCCTTCGCCTTGTCGATCACGGCCCGCTCGGCGAGTGCGTTCTTGGCGTCATCGAGTTCGCGCTGGAGCCGCGAAAAGGCCTGGAAGCGTCGGATGGCGAGGTCAACCACCGGCTTGATACGTTGCTTCGACAATCCGTCGACGACATAGGCCGAAACCCCGGCGTCGATCGCCGCGCCGGTCGCCTCGGCATCGCTCTGATCGACGAACATTGCGATCGGCCGTGCCAGCGCGCGCGACATAGCGAAGAAATCCTCGAGCAGGTCGCGGCTCGGGTTCTCGAGGTTGATAAGAACAACTTCGGGGGCAGCCGCTTCGATCTGCGCAACAAGTGGTTTGGAAGTGTCCACCAGTACGAGGTCGTCGAGACCAGCTTCGCGCAAACCGTCGGATATGACGGCCGCACGCCCTGCGCTGGTGTCGATGATCGCGATCCTCATGGTCGCGCCTTTACGCTGCAGCGCACAAATCTGCCAGAGACTTTGTCGGTCGCGACATAATCCGCGCGTCAAGTGTCCGCTTAGCGAAATAGGCTACCAACAGCGGACAGTCTCCAATCGGCCAGTTCGAGCTGAGGACCTGTTCCCTTGGGCAATGTTGCAGCGAGGGAGCCGCGCCACAGGCGCAATAACGTTTGCCCAAATGAAATTTTGGTGCGCGATAGTGTTTGGCGCAGAAAGATGAGGTCTGTCTAAAGTTGTACCAAGACTCATGTAGACTGGAGCCGCGGTGCCATTCTTTATCAGATCAACACGCGGCAGTTCACGCGCGAAGGAACGTTTCGAGCCGCCGAGACGCAGTTGCCCCGCCCTAAAAAGCTCGGCGTCGATATCATCTGGCTGATGCCGATCCATCCGATCGGCGAGAAGAACCGCAAGGGCAGCCTCGGCTCGCCTTATTCGGTGAAGGACTATTATGGCGTCACGCGCGGATGAAACTAAGGGCATAGACATCGAGCATCGTCGGGTCGAGCGGGCGAATTGCGCTGCCGCCTGGAGAACGTTGATGCAGCACAGCGACGATGATCGGCGCCGCCAGAATGATTGCCGCCCCCAGCATTTGTCCAGACTGCATTTCGCTCGTCTCGGGATGCTTCAGCTGCGCGATGTCCGGCGCCTTCCAGTTAAAGGTTGGAGCCGGCTGCTCGGCGGCGGATGGGACGGCGCAGGCGCAAGCCGTGACGGCCGAGAGGGAGGCAAGGCGGGCGGCACGGACCCAAACGGGAGATCATCGGGCGATCCCTCCGGTGAGCGGGGTGACCCGCGTCATTGCGGCGGCCGCCAGCAGCAAGGTGCCCGACGCGAACGCCATCGTGTAGATCGGGGCGCCGGGAAAGAAGGCGGCCATGATCGACCCCATGATCGTGGCGACAAGCAGCTGCGGAACGACCACGAAGATATTGAAGAGGCCCATGTAGATGCCGAGCTTTCCCTGCGGCAGGCTGGAGGCGAGGATCGCGTAAGGCATCGCGAGAACCGAAGCCCAGAAGATGCCGATGAGGACCTCGCTCGCAACAAGATGCGTGGGGTCGCGCAGCAGGAAAAAGCTGCCATAGCCGAGCGCACCGCAGACAAGGCCGGCGATGTGCGTGCGGGCCTGCCCGATGCGCCTGGATAACCAGGGCAGGAGAGTGAGCGCGGCGACGGCGGCCACACCGTTATAGATGGCGAAGAGCGTGCCGACCCAGTTGGCGGCGGTCTGATAGGCGGCGCTCGCCGCATCGGTCGTCCCGAAATGATATTGGGCGACGATGGGCGTGGTGTTGATCCACATGATGAACAGCGCCGACCAGCTGAAGAACTGGACGAGGGCGAGCCGCTTCATGATTGGCGGCATACCGGAGAAATCGCCGACGATGCTCGACAGCATGTTGGTCTCGTTGCCACGGCGCGCGAGGGCGATGGCGATGAGGCTTGCAAGGCCGTAGGCAATCAGCAGCGCGCCGAGGAGAAGAACCTCGCGGAGCAGCGAAAATTCCTGCCGGATGGCCATTACGCCGAGACCGGCTACGATCCAGGCGGAGCAACCGGCATAGCTTCGCGACGCAAGCGCGCGAACCGCGGGCTGGGTCTCCGCTTCGGCGGGGCCGAATCCCGCCATCTCGACCGGATCATATTCGCGGGTCGTCACCACCGTCCACAAGACCGAGAGGAAGAGGGCAAGGCCGCCGAACCAGAAAGCGTAGCGGACGGTGTCGGGAATCTCGCCGGGCGGCGCGACATTGGCGACCCCCAGCAGGTCCATGAACGACGGAAAGAGCGAGCCGACGACCGCGCCCGCGCCAATAAAGGCCGTCTGGACCGCATAGCCCGCACTATGCTGGTCCTTCCGCAGCATGTCGCCGACAAAGGCGCGAAAGGGCTCCATCGAGATATTGAGCGAGGCGTCGAGGAGCCAGAGCGTCGTCGCCGCGAACCAGATCGCCGGGCTTTGCGGCATCACGAACAGCGCGATCGCGGCGAGAATGGCGCCGGCAAGAAAATAAGGCCGACGGCGGCCGAGCCGCCCCAGCCAGGTCCGGTCGCTCATATGGCCGATCACCGGCTGGATCAGCAGGCCCGTCAGCGGTGCGGCGACCCAGAGGCCGGGCAGTTTCTCGATGTCTTCGCCAAGCGATTGGAAAATCCGGCTCATATTGGCGTTCTGGAGCGCGAAGCCGATCTGGATGCCGAAAAAGCCGAAGCTGATGTTCCACAGTCCGGCGCGACTTTGCCGCGGCTTTTCCATCACGTCTCTCCCCATCGGCCGCATGGCGCGCGGCTCTTTAGCCGCGCGATCTTGCAGCAGCGCCCGGCAAGAGCAAGCGGCGGGCGGGGCGATCGGGTCAAGGTATACGAATACTTAGCCGATCAGGGCGATGTGCTTTGCCTGCGGATCAGCCGCGTCGGCAAGATGCATCGCCCTGCGGGCCGACCGTCGATGCGGCCGAGCAGCGCATCGACGAGCAATTCCCCGGCACCCTTCAAGTCCTGCATCACCGTTGTCAGCGTCGGCGACGTCAGGCTGGCCGCGGGGATGTCGTCGAACCCGATCAACGCGACGTCGCGCGGCAGTGCCAAGCCGGCTTCGACGAGCGCGCGCATGGCCCCGATCGCGATCAGGTCGCTGGCGGCAAACAGGGCGTCGAACGGAATGCCCGTGGCGAGGAGCGCGCGCGCGGCTTCATAGCCCGATTGCTCGGAAGAAACGGCAGGCTGCTGCAGCCGCGGATCTGGCGTCAGGCCCGCGGCCGTCATCGCCCGGCAAAGGCCCGCATAGCGATCCTGAAACTCTGGCGAGTGGTTGGATGCGTCGCCCAAGAAGGCGATGGATTTGCGACCTATCTCGATGAAATGCTCGCCTGCCTGAACGCCGGCACCGATATTGTCCGACCCGACCGTCAATCCGATATTGTCGTCGGCGACCGATCCCCAGCGGACAAACTTCGTGTCCATCTCCACCAGATGCTCGAGCTTGGCGCGATAAAGCTGATAGTCGCCATAGCCGAGCAGGATGATGCCGTCAGACCGGTGGCTGTCCTGATAGTCGACGTGCCAGTCGTTATTCATTTGCTGGAAGCTTATCAGAAGATCATAGCCGCGCAGGGCGCACTGCCGGGTTATCGAGCCGAGCATCGAAAGAAAGAAGGGGTTGATCATCGACTCGTCTGGGGTCGGATCCTCGAAGAAGAGGAGCGCGAGCGTGTGGGCGCGCTGCGAGCGGAGGCTCGATGCATTCTTGTCGACGGTATAGTTGAGCTCGCGCGCAATCCGCTCGATGTTGGCGCGGGTGGCGGCACTCACCGATTTGCTGCCGCGCAGCGCGCGCGATACGGTCGGCTGCGACACGCCGGCCAGATAAGCGATATCGAAACTCGTAGGCTTGGCCGTTGGCGGTCGCCCCATATCCTTCTCCCGGTTCGGTCGGCTTCAGGCCGGCCCGTCCTTGCGTCGAGACTAGCGAGCGCCGGCCGTACTGCCAATGGGTCGAGCCCATCGCGCTGTGACATTTACGCGACAGCGGCTGACGGGCGACGATATGCGTATACGTATACCCTATGGTCGCGCGGCCGATTTGGTCTCAATTGCTGGACCGACGATGGGAACACCCACGCGATGACGAGGATGCCGTGCGGCGCGATCTGCCGCTCCCGAGCCGTTGCGCGAACGACCCCCCATCGCAGCAGGGGAGCCTTTATGCGTAATTCTATCAGCCTCCGCCGCGGCGCCAGCACCGTAGCGCTCGGCTTTGCCTTGACCGCCATGCTTTCGGGCACCGCGATGGCGCAGGACGGCGCCGCCGCGCCCGCCGACGAGGCCGCGTCCGACAGCGACATCGTCGTCACCGGCTACAGCGCCAGCCTCCAGAGCGCCGTCAACGCGAAGAAGAATCGCGACCAGGTGGTCGAATCCATCTCGGCCGAGGATATCGGCAAGCTACCCGACGCGTCGATCGCCGAATCGATCGCGCGCCTGCCCGGCCTGACCTCGCAGCGTGTCTCGGGCCGTTCGAACTCGATTTCGATCCGCGGCTTTGCGCCGGACTTCTCGACGACCTTGCTCAACGGCCGCGAGCAAACCTCGACCGGCGACAATCGGGCGGTCGAGTATGACCAATATCCGTCCGAGGTCGTGAACCAGGTCCTCGTTTACAAGACGCCGATGGCCTCGATCGTCGGACAGGGGCTTTCGGGCACCGTCGACCTGCGCACCATTCGCCCGCTCGACTATGGCAAGCGGGCGATCTCGGTCGGGGTTCGCGGCACATGGGCCGACCTCGGCAAGCTGAACGCGGGTTCGAAGAAATACGGCTACCGTGTGAACGGCGTCTTCGTCGACCAGTTCGCCAACGACACGCTCGGCGTGGCGCTTTCGGCATCCTATGTCGACGAGCCCTACCAGATTCAGGAATTCAACGCCTGGGGTTATGCCGGCGGAGGCACCGCGGCGAGCCCGGTGGTGATCGGCGGCTCCAAAAGCTATGCGACCTCGACCCAGCTCACGCGCCTTGGCCTCCAAGGAACGGTGCAATGGCGGCCCACCCCCAATTTCACCTCGACGTTCGACGCCTTCTACTCGGACTTCAAGGATGACCAGATCAAGCGCGGCATCGAGCTTCCGCTCGGCTTCGACGTCAACAATGATCCCGCCAGCCCCAACGCCACCAAGCTGACGATCACCGATATCGATTCGAGCGGTCAGTTCGTGTTTGCGCGCGCCGGCCGCTTCTCGAACGTCGAGGGCGTCGTGCGCAACGACGTGTTCGAGCGCAATGCAAAGCTCTACAGCTTCGGTTGGAACAACCGCTGGGAAGGCGACGACGGCTGGAATGTCACGGCCGACATCAGCATGTCGAAAACCGACCGCAACGAACTGATCTTCGAAAGCAATGCCGGCACCGGGCGCGGCGCCGACGTCGGCGCGACCGACACGATCGGTTTCACCAGCGACCGCAACGGGACCATCTTCAGCCCCACCCTCAACTATGGCGACTATAACCTGATCCAGCTGACCAGCCCCCTGGGTTGGGGCGGGGATCAGACGGGGGTCGACGGGCGCCGGATCCGCGGCGGCCAGGACGGCTATTACAACAACCGCATCATCAAGGACGAGCTCTGGCAATACCGCGTCGAAATCGAACGCGAGCTGGAGGGCTTCCTTCGCTCGGTTCAGTTCGGGGTCAATTATACCGATCGCAAAAAGAGCCTGACCCCCGATGAAGCCTTCGTCGGCCTCGTCGCCAACACCGACGGGCTGACGAGCGTGCCGATCCCCGACCAATATCGCCTCGGCACGACCAACCTGTCGTACCTGGGGCTTGGTCCGGTGGTCAGCTACGATCCGCGCGACCTGCTCGCGGGCGGTATCTACCAGCTGGTGCCGAATCCCTACGGCGACGTCGTGGTCAAGGCCTATGACGTCTCCGAAAAGCTGATGACCACCTATCTTCAGGCGAATATCGACCATGAAATGGGGTCATCGGTGCTGACCGGCAATTTCGGCGTCCAGGCGATCTTTACCGACCAGAATTCGAACGGCGCGACGGCGTCGTTCGCGGGAACCAATCCGAACGGGTCGCCGAACATCGTCGGCATCCCGCGCCGCGAGAGCACCGATTATGTCGACGTGCTGCCCAGCCTGAACCTGTCGCTGCGCACAGCGAGCGATTTCGTGATCCGCGTCAGCGTGGCGCGCGAAATCATCCGTCCGCGCCTCGACGACCTAAAAGCCACGTTGAGCTATGGCACGACGGTCGGCGATCCGGGCAACATGGTCTGTCCGACGGGCCGCACCTGCGCCGTCGTCCGCGCCGGCGCGGGCAGCGCGGGCAATCCCGATCTCCGCCCGTGGCGCGCCAACGCCGCCGACCTGACGTTCGAGAAATATTTCGGATCGAAGGGCTATCTTGCGGTGCAGCTGTTCTACAAGGATCTGAAAAGCTACATTTACAACCAAGATACTCCGTTCGACTTCACCGGCTATCCGATCCAGGCACCGGGTAACGACGGCAACGGGCTGCCGATCATCGTCAATTACATGGGCACGATCAACGCGCCCATCAACGGCAAGGGCGGCAAACTTTACGGTGTCGAACTTGCCGGCACCTTGCCGTTCGGCGAGATCGTATCGGCGCTCGACGGGTTCGGTGTGACCGGCGGCGCCTCCTACACCAAGACCAAGATCGCGCCCACGCCCGGCGCGCCTGCGGAGGATATCCCGGGCTATTCGAAGTGGGTCGCGAACGGTACGGCCTATTTCGAGAAATGGGGATTCAACTCGCGCGTCAGCGCCCGCTACCGCTCGAGCTTCATCGGCGAGGTGTCGGGCTTCGGTGGCGCTCGCGTGCGGCGCCGCGCCCGGCCCGAGACGATTATCGACGCACAGATCGGCTATGACTTCCAGCCGGGCAGTGCGCTCGAGGGCCTCTCGATCTTCGTCCAGGGCCAGAATCTTACCGACGAGCCGTTCGTCACCGATGATCCGCGCGATAGCCGGGCGGTTATCGACTATCAGACATATGGCCGCCGGTTCCTCGCGGGCGCCTCGTTCAAATTCTGAACCCTCCCTGGGTGGGAGCGGCAGGGTCGCGCCGCTCCCATCATTTTGTTGCGCCGCCGGGGCGGCGCTGGTCAAAGGATCGCCATGCGGTTGATGATCATCGGGGGCGGGACGGCAGGCTGGATGGCGGCCGCCTGCCTGCGGCGGTTCCTGCCGCGCGACTGGTCGGTGCGGCTGGTCGAGTCCGATGAAATCGGAACGGTCGGCGTCGGCGAGGCGACGATCCCCCAAATCCGGCTTTTCAACGATGCGCTCGGCATCGACGAAGATGAATTTCTGGCGGCGACGCAGGGAACGATCAAGCTCGGGATCGAGTTTCGCGACTGGACGCGCGTCGGCCATCGCTACATGCACGCTTTCGGGGCGATAGGCCGCGGTCTGGGGCTGGTCGATTTCCACCATTATTGGCTGCGCGCGCGCGCCGCGGGACTGGCCGAAAGTCTGGACCATTATTCGCTGAACGAGCGGGCGGCGCGCGCGCGCCGGATGCAGCGGGGCGCGCCCCGCACATCGCGCTACCTCCTCGAAATGCCCTATGCCTACCACTTCGATGCAGCGCTGTACGCGGCCTTCCTCAGGCGCCGCGCCGAGGCGGGCGGCGTCGAGCGCATCGAAGGCAGGATCGGCGAGGTGCGCCTTGATCCGCAGCGCGGCGACGTCGCCGGCGTGACGCTGGACGACGGACGGCGGTTCGACGGCGATTTCTTTATCGACTGCTCTGGCTTTCGCGGATTGCTGATCGAGGGCGCGCTGGCGAGCGGGTACGAAGATTGGTCGCGCTGGCTGCTTAACGATCGCGCTGTGGCGGTGCCCTGCGCCCACGGTACGGTGCCGCAGCTTCCGTGGACCGGCGCCACGGCACGCGATGCCGGCTGGCAATGGCGCATTCCGCTCCAGCACCGCATCGGCAACGGCTATGTCTATTGCTCGGCGCATATCGGCGACGATGCTGCCCTGGATACGCTGCTCTCCGATCTCGACGGCGCGGCGCAGGCGGAGCCCAACCAGCTGCGTTTCGTCAGCGGCAAGCGACGGCGGATGTGGAACCGCAATGTCGTGGCGCTCGGCCTTGCGAGCGGTTTCATGGAACCGCTGGAATCGACGAGCATCCACCTTGTTCAGGCTGGAATTTCGCGGCTCGTCAAAATGCTCCCGTCAGGCGCCGCCGACCCTGCGGTCGCCGCGGAATTCAATCGGCAGAGCGACTTCGAATGGGAGCGTATCCGCGATTTCATCATTCTTCATTTCAAGGCGACCGAGCGGCGGGACACGCCCTATTGGCGGGACCGGGCGGAAATGGACGTTCCCGACACCCTTGCAGCCAAAATCGACCTCTTCCGCGCGCAAGGCCTGATCTTCCGCGAACATGAAGAGCTTTTCACCGAATCGGGATGGCTGCAGGTGCTGGTCGGACAAGCGGTCGAGCCCCTGCGCTGGCATCCGCTTGCCGACAGTCTCGAACCGGCCGAGCTAGCGCAATTTATAGCCGGCATCTCGCTGACGATCGAGCGCGAAGTCGCGCAGATGGAAAATTACGACGCCTTCCTTGCCGCGGCGCGTCCCGCAGGAGTTGCTGCATGATCCGTTGGTTCGTTCCGTTCGCGATGCTTGTCGCTTCGCTTCCCGCACCGGCGGCTGCGGAAGATGCGCGCTCGCGTCCCGTCTCCGACGACATCATCTATTTCGTGCTGCCCGACCGTTTCGAAAATGGCGACCGGTCGAACGATCGCGGCGGGCTGAAAGGCGATCGTCTTGCGACCGGTTATGATCCGACCGCGAAGGGATTTTATCATGGCGGCGATCTTGCCGGGCTTACGCGACGGCTCGATTATATCGAGGGTCTCGGCGCCACCGCGATCTGGTTCGCGCCGATTTTCCGCAACAAGCCGGTGCAGGGACCGAAAGGCGACGAAAGCGCTGGTTATCATGGCTATTGGGTCACCGATTTCACGAGCGTAGACCCGCATTTCGGCTCCAATGCCGAGTTCAAAGCCTTCGTCGACGCCGCTCATGCGCGCGGGATGAAGGTCTATATGGACATTATCACCAACCACACGGCCGATGTTATCCAGTATCGCGATGGCGATGCGTCGAGCTATCGTTACCGCAGCCTCGCCGACTATCCCTTTGCGCGGCGTGGAGGGGTCGACGGACCGGCGATTAATCCCGGTTTCGCAGGTGACCGCGATCCGAGCCCCGATAACTGGTCGAAGCTCGTGGACCCCTCTTTCGCCTATCAGCCGTTCGTCCCGAAGGGCGAGGAACACAGCAAGGCCCCCGCGTGGCTCAACGATCCGGTCTATTATCATAATCGTGGCAACAGCGACTGGGTCGGCGAGTCCGCCCTCTACGGTGATTTTGCAGGACTCGACGATCTGGCGACCGAGAATCCCGAAGTCATTAAGGGCTTTATCGAAATATACGGACGGTGGATCGACGAGTTCGGCATCGACGGCTTTCGCATCGATACCGCCAAGCATGTGAACCCGGAATTCTGGCAAGCCTTCGTCCCCGCGATGCAGGCGCGTGCGCGGGCCCGCGGAATTCCCAATTTCCATATCTTTGGGGAAATTTACATCGACGCGCTCGATCCCGGTGCGCTGGCGGCCTATACGCATTCCGCCGGACTTCCCGCGGTGCTCGATTTCGCCTTCGCCCGGGCCGCGATCGACGCGGCGAGCGGAACGAAGGGGACCGACCAATTTGCCCGCCTGTTCGACGGCGACATCCTCTACAAGGGCGGCGCGCGCGCCGCGCTGACATTGCCGACCTTCCTCGGCAATCATGACATGGGCCGTGTCGCGACCTTCGTGAAACAGGCAAACCCCGAAGCGGACGAGGCAGAGCTTCTGGCCCGCGTCAAGCTCGCGCACAGCATGCTACTCACCCTGCGCGGCATCCCCACCATCTACTATGGCGACGAGCAGGGCTTCCTGTCGGACGGCAACGACCAGCTCGCGCGCGAAGACATGTTCGCCTCGAAAGTCGCCGTCTACAACGATAATGATCTCGTCGGCAGCAACGCCACCACCGCGACCGCGAACTTCGACGCCAGCCATCCGCTGTATCGCCATATCGCGGCGCTCAGTGCTATTCGCCGGCACACACCGGCCCTCATGCGCGGATCCACGACGGTGCGGGCCTTCTCGGACAAGGCCGGTCTGTTAGCCGTGTCGCGCTTCGATCCCGACACCGGCCGCGAGGTCGTGCTCGCCTTCAATACGTCTGCAACGCAATTGTCCGCTAACATCGCGGTCGATATGAAAAGCCGGGCCTTCGAGGCGCTTTCAGGCAATTGTCCGGCAGCCTCCGCCGCGCCCGGCACCCTTGCCATCACCGTCCCGGCCTTCGGCACCTTGATCTGCCAGGCCGGCGAATAAGCGAAAACAACAGTGACGATAAACCAGCCCCTCGCAAAAGACCCGCATAGCTGTACCGAAGCCTCTCCGCCTTGGTGGAAGGGTGCCGTCATATATCAGGTCTATCCGCGTAGCTTCGCCGATTCGAACGGCGACGGGGTTGGGGACCTTGCCGGCATTACTGCCCGGCTCGACTATATCGCGTCCCTCGGTGTCGATGCGATCTGGCTTTCTCCCTTCTACCCTTCGCCGATGGACGACTTCGGATATGATATTTCCGACTATCGCGGCGTCGATCCGATTTTCGGGACTCTCGACGATTTCGATGCACTCATCGCCCGCGCGCACGCGCTTGGTCTGAAGGTAACCACCGACCTGGTTTTTGCCCACACGTCGGATCGCCATGCCTGGTTCGCCGAAAGCCGCACGAGCCGCGAGAATTCGAAGGCCGACTGGTATGTTTGGGCGGACGCGCGGCCCGACGGTACGCCGCCGACCAATTGGCAGTCGGTGTTCGGGGGCCCCGCCTGGACGTGGGACGCGCGCCGCGGCCAATATTATCTCCATAATTTCCTAGGCTCGCAGCCGCAGCTCAACGGGCATAACCCCGACGTGCAACAGGCCCTGCTCGACGTCGTGCAATTCTGGCTCGACCGGGGGGCCGACGGCTTTCGTATCGACGCGATCAATTTCGCGATGCACGATCCCGAACTTCGCGACAATCCGCCGGCGGCGCCCTCGAACAAGGTCCGGACGCGGCCCTTCGATTTCCAGCAAAAAATCTACAACCAGTCGCACCCCGACATCCCGTTGTTTCTCGAACGGATTCGGGCGCTTACCGATCGCTATGCCGACAGGTTCACTGTTGCGGAGGTCGGCGGCGACGACGCGGTGCGCGAGATGCGGCAGTTTACCGCCGGCGGGCACCGGCTCAACAGCGCCTATGGCTTCGATTTCCTCTATGCGGACCAGCTGACCCCGAAGCTCGTTCGCGAGGCGGCGGAGCAATGGCCCGATGCGCCCGGGACCGGCTGGCCAAGCTGGGCCTTCGAAAATCACGATGCGCCGCGAGCTCTCTCCCGCTGGACTCCGCCCGGCGCCGACCGCGCGGCCTATGCACGAATGAAGATGGCGCTGCTTTGTGCGCTGCGCGGCAACATCATCATTTACAACGGCGAGGAATTGGGACTGGACCAGGTCGACATACCTTTCGAACTGATCAAGGATCCCGAGGCTCTCAAGAATTGGCCGCTTACCTTGTCGCGCGACGGCGCGCGCACGCCGCTCCCGTGGGAGGGCGGCACGGCCCATGCGGGCTTTTCCAGCGCTGAGCCTTGGTTGCCGCTGGGCGCGGCACATGCGGCGCTCGCGGTCGACCGGCAAGAGGATGATCCGGCCTCGCTGCTGCATCTGACGCGTCGACTTGTGGCGCTGCGCGCCGGGTACCCGGCCCTCCGCGCGGGCGATAACCGGAACTGGATAACCGAGGGCGATCTGCTCGCCTTTGACCGAATTGCCAGGAACGATCACCTTCGCTGCCTCTTCAATCTTGGAAATGGAACAATCGACATTTCCGGGCACGCGGGTGTCGGCACGCCGGTCGTGGCGCTCAACGGAGCCACCATCGATTGTCTGCCGCCCTGCGGCGCGCTCTGGCTGAACGTCCAAGGAGATATGTGATGCGCCGTCTGGCTCTGGCCGCCTTTGTTTCGTTCGCCCCGGTTCCCCTCCTCGCCCAGCCGGCGCCGGCGACGCAAACCGCCACCTCGCCCGACGGCAGCATCGTTCTGACGGTGTCCACCGACGGCGACCAGCGACCGACATGGTCGCTGTCGCGGCGGGGCAAGCTGCTCATCGCGCCCTCGAAACTCGGGTTCATCCTGACGGACGGCATCGGATTGCAACGCGGCTTCTCGATCGTCGACAGCGAGCGCAAGCGTTCCGATACGCGTTGGGAGCAACCGTGGGGCGAACGCCGCTTCATCCGCGATGTGCACAACGAACTGCTGGTCCGGTTCCGGCAAGACGAGAGCTGGGGCGGCCACGCGATGTACCTTCGCTTCCGGCTTTTCGACGACGGCATCGGCTTCCGCTACGAGTTGCCCGAACAACCCGGCTTCAAGACAGCGCATATCGCCGACGAATTCACCGAGTTCGACATCGTACCCCAAGGGACGGCCTGGTGGATTACCGGCGGCGAATGGAACCGCTATGAGCAGGTCTACCAGAAAACGCCGATCGACGCCGTCGCCACGGCGCACACGCCGTTGACCATGCGCCTCGACGACGGGACGCATCTCGCCTTTCACGAGGCCGCGCTGGTCGACTATGCGGGCATGTGGCTCAAGCGCGCTGAAGGGCAGAAGTTTCGCGCCACCCTGTCGCCGTCGTCGCGCGGACCGCGCGTCACGCGCGATCTGCCCTTCGCGACGCCATGGCGGACGATCAGGATCGCGGATTCGGCGGCGGGTCTCGTCGAAAACGACCTCGAACTCAACCTGAACGAGCCGAACAAGCTCGGGGACGTCAGTTGGGTGAAGCCGATGAAATATGTCGGAATCTGGTGGGGCATGATCCGTGGGGACTGGAGCTGGGCCGAGGGGCCGAAGCATGGTGCGACGACCCAGAGAACCAAGGACTATATCGATTTTGCCGCGAAACACGGGTTCGGCGGGGTTCTGGTGGAAGGCTGGAACAAGGGCTGGGACGGAAACTGGTTCGGCCATGGCGACAAATTCAGCTTTACCCAGCCGACCGCGGATTTGGACCTCGCGGCGGTGACCGATTATGCGAAGCGCAAGGGCGTGACGCTGATCGGTCATCATGAGACGGGCGGAAACATAGCCGTTTATGAGGCGCAGCTCGAAGATGCGATGAAGCTGTATGGAAAGCTCGGCGTCAAAGCCGTGAAGACCGGTTATGTGGCCGACGCGGGCGGGATCATCGCACCCGGCGATGCGCCAGGCGAAACCCACATGGAGTGGCACGACGGTCAGCGGCAGGTCGAGCATCATCTCAAGGTCGTCGAGACGGCGGCCCAGTACAGGATCGCGGTCAACCCTCACGAACCTGTGAAGGACACCGGCCTTCGCCGCACGTATCCGAACTGGGTCGCGCGCGAAGGTGCGCGGGGCATGGAGTATAACGCCTGGGGCGCCTTCGCCAACGGACCCGATCACGAGCCGACGCTGGTATACACGCGAATGCTGTCCGGGCCGATGGATTTCACCCCCGGCGTGCTCAGCCTCGAGGGCGCAAACAAGGCGCCGCTCGCCTCGACGCTTGCCAAGCAGCTTGGGCTCTACCTTGCGATATATTCTCCCATCCAGATGGCCGCGGACTTCATCGAAAACCTCGAGGCGCATCCGCGCGAACTCGACTTCATTTCCAAAGTCCCTGCCGATTGGTCCGAGAGCAAATTGATTGCCGGAGAAGTCGGCGACTATGCGATCTTTGCCCGCAAGGACCGCGCAAGCGCCGACTGGTATGTCGGCGGCGTCAACGATGCGACCGAGCGGACGCTGTCGCTGCGGTTCGACTTCCTCGATCCCGGCAAGACCTATACGGCAACCATCTACAAGGATGGCGAAGGCGCAACCTATCTCACCGACGCCCGGCACCGCATCGCCTATGACAATATCCGGGTGAAAAAGGGCGACACGTACCGCCTGTGGCTCGCTCCGGGCGGGGGAGCGGCCATGCGCCTGCATCCCGGACGATGACGATCCGGCGGCACCTGGTGGCGGCGCTGATGGCGCTGTGGGCGCTGCTCGCCCTGCCTGCCGAAGCCGCCGATCGCGGCCGTCTTCTCCAATATGATCATGTCTTCGCTGCCGGATTGCCCGAGCAACGCCTGACGATCTGGCTGCCACCCGGCTACGACAAGGGCGTCCGTCGCTATCCGGTCGTCTATATGCACGATGGCCATAATCTCTTCGATCGGGCGTCGTCGAACTTCGGGAAGATATGGGAGGCGGACCGCGCCATGCTGGCGGCCATGAAGCGAGGAGCCGAGCCGCATATCATCGTCGGTATCTGGGCGCCGGGCGTGGATCGCTATCGCCAGTATCTTCCGGCGAGCGCGTACCGGCTCGCGGCGCCCGATATTGCCGCTTCTATGGCGGCGGCGGCGGGCGGTCCGATTCTGTCGGACGCCTATCTCGACTGGCTTGCGGGGCCTCTGAAATCATGGGTCGACGCGACGCTGCGGACTCGTCCGGGGCGCAACGACACCGTGATCATGGGATCGAGCATGGGCGGCCTCATGAGCTGCTATGCCTTTCTCGAACGTCCGGCGGTCTATGGCCGCGCGGCATGCGTCAGCTCGCATTGGCCGGCGGTCGCGCCCGGCGCCGTGGGCGACGCGGACCCTCGGCTGATCGCGCTCTGGGATGGTTGGTTCGCGGCACGCCTTGGCCCACCCGACGGGCGACGTCTCTGGATGGACCATGGCACGGCCACGCTCGATGCCCACTATGCGCCATATCAGCAAGCGATCGACGCGCGCCTCGCCGCCAGCGGATGGGAGCGGGGACGGGAATGGCAAAGTCGCGTCTATGATGGCGCACCGCATGACGAAAATGCGTGGGCAGCCCGTCTCCCGGAAATTTTCCTCTTTCTCATGGCGCCGCGATGAGCCCATCCGCCGAGGAACCGCTTCATATCGTCATTCTCGGCGGGGGTAGCGCCGGGTGGATGACGGCGGCGCTGTTTGCACATCTCTGGCGTGACAGCCCGATCCGGATTTCGGTCGTCGAGTCCCCCGACATCGGAATCATCGGGGTGGGTGAGGGGTCGACACCGCAGCTCAAGGCCTTTTTCGACGGCCTTGGCATAGCCGAAGCCGAATGGATGCCCGCGTGCGACGCCACCTACAAGCTCGGGATAGCGTTCGAGGGCTGGTCGGCGGGTGGCCAGGAGTCGGGCTATTTCCACCCCTTCCCGGGAACGCTCGACGTGCATACCCAGGCCGAGTTTTTCCGCAACGCCGCGTTACGGCGGACCGGCGTCGACGTCCCGGCAAATCCGGACCGCTTTTACCTTGCCGGGCGGGTCGCCGCTCGCGGAGGGGGACCGCATGGCGGCGAATCCTTCCCGTTCGATCTCGCCTACGGCTATCATTTCGACGCCTATAAGCTCGGCGCGTTTCTCCGCGATCACGCGGTATCGCAGGGCGTGACGCATCTTGCGCGGAAGGTGGTTAGCGTCGACGTCGGGGCCGACGGCAATGTGCGATCGCTGGGGCTGGAGGGCGGCGAGGCACTGGCGGCGGATTTTTTCGTCGACTGCAGTGGTTTCGGGGGGCTGATCGCCGGACAGGCGCTCGGCGCGCGCTTTCTGCCATTTGCGGAAAATCTTTTCAACGACCGGGCCGTCGTCATGCCGACGGCGCATGACGAAAGGGGCCCGGTCGTCACGGCTACGAAGAGCATCGCGATGACGGCCGGGTGGCGCTGGGCCATCCCGCTGACCACGCGGATCGGAAACGGCTATGTCTATTCAAGCCGCTATCTTGACCGCGATCAGGCCGAACGCGAGCTCAGAATTGCGCTTGGGCTAACCGATGCGGATGGTCCGGCGAGACATCTGGAGATGAAGGTCGGACGGCTCGAACATAGTTGGACGGCCAATTGCCTTGCGATGGGTTTGGCGCAGGGTTTCATCGAGCCGCTGGAGGCGACCGCGCTCCACATCGTCATCGCGACCGCACAAGAGTTCATCACGGCCTTCGAAGGCGGAGGCTTCACCCCCAGGCACCGCGACATTTTCAACGCCCGGATCGCGGCGCGCTATGAGGGCGTTCGCGACTATATCGTTGCGCATTACCGGATGAACCAGCGCGACGCCGATCGGGGCTACTGGCGCGATGCCGCCGGACTCGAGACTTTGTCGGACAATCTTAAGGCGATGATCACGGCCTGGTTCACGGGTGCCGATATTGGCGAAGCGATCGAAGATCTCCGCATCGGCGCCTTTTACCCGAATATCAGCTGGCATTGCCTGTTCGCCGGATATGGTGTTTTCCCGTCCAATGCCTCCATGCGATCACCCGTCACGACCGACCGCCCCGCCGATCTTGCCGCAATCGACCGCTTTCTGTCCCGAGCGGAGCTAAATTTCGTCCCGCCCACTTTTCCCGTCGCGGCCCGGCGACCGTGACACGCGAACTCGTCGAAGATTTCGCGCGCGCGATCGGCGATGCGCTTGGTGCGCACGGCCCTGCTGTGGAGGCAGCACGAAGCTACACGCCGGGGGACTACAGCATCCATTTCTTCCTGCAGATTGCGGTGATCCTGTTCGTCTGCCGGATCACCGGCTGGGCGGCGAAGAAATGGTTCGGCCAGCCGCAGGTCGTCGGCGAGATGATCGCTGGCGTGCTGCTCGGCCCCTCGCTCCTCGGGCTTTTCTTCCCCGATTTTCAGGCCGTGTTGTTCCCGAAAGAGACGCGCAACATCCTCTATGTCGTCGCGCAGTTCGGGGTCGGGTTATATATGTTCATCGTCGGGACGACGCTCCGTCTTGACCATTTTCAGTCGAAGGCGCGAAGCGCCGCGGGCGTGTCGGCCGCGGGGATCATCGTGCCCTTCCTCTTTGCCTTTGCGATCACGCCATATCTTCTGACCATTTCGGGCCTCTTTTTGCCGGGAATAGGTCCGGTGAGCGCAACGCTGTTCATGGGCGCCTGCATCGCACTCACCGCGTTTCCGATGCTCGCGCGGATCATCAACGAGCGCGGACTTGCGAACACATCGCTCGGGACGCTGTCGCTGACGGCCGGCGCGTTCGACGATGCGGTGTCGTGGTGTGTGCTCGCGATCGTGCTCGCGACCTTCGGCGGAGGACCGGGTGTCGCGCTGCTCGCGATCTTCGGGGGCGGCGCTTATGTCGCGTTCATGCTGCTCGCGGGCCGCCGCCTGTTCATGCTGTTGGGCCGCGCGGTCGAGGCGAAGGGCGAGCTGACGCACACGCTCTTTGCAGTCGTGCTGATCCTTTACGCGCTATCGGCCTTCGTCATGGACACCGCAGGCATCCACGCGGTGTTTGGCGGCTTCCTGCTTGGCGTCTGCATGCCGCGCGGGCTATTCGCGGAGGAAATCCGTCGCAAGATCGAGCCGATGACGGTCGTGCTGCTGTTGCCGATGTTTTTCACTTATTCGGGGCTCAATACGCGGCTCGACATGGTAAATGACTGGAAGTTGCTGGCGGTCGCGCTCGGTATTCTCGCGGTGTCCATCGCGGCGAAGTTCGGCGCTTGCTGGCTCGCTGCACGGCTGGCGGGCGAGAACAACCGCACCGCGCTTGGCATCGGCGCGCTGATGAATGCACGAGGGCTGATGGAGCTGATTATCATCAACATCGGGTTGCAAAAGGGTATCATCGGCCCGACGCTGTTCGCGATGATGGTGCTCATGGCAATCGCGACGACCGTGATGGCGGGGCCGCTCTTCGAACTCGTCTATGGCCGCAAGGCGCGCGAGCGCGGCGAGCTCGCCTCGCTCGGCGGAAGCACGACAGGATAAGCAGGTTGCAATCGGGGAATGCCAGCCGCGCTAGCTCGGCATAGTGCGGATGCGGTGAAACAGCCGTTCCGTGAGAGGCCGATCGCAAACGATTTATGAATTCCTTGCTACCAAATGCGGAGCGCCGCGGCTTGATACCGTGTCGATCGAGCCGCCATTGGTCGTTGCGCTGGCATCGACCGGAATGCTGGCATCTTTTGAGCTACCTCCCCCCCCACCATCTGATTAACCGACTATAATTGCCGTTGCCGTTGCCGGCCTTGGCTGTTCCAATGTCGGGTAGTTGGGCAATCACTTAAGAGGTTTCCTGGACGGCCATTTTGACCGCTTTGTCGACGTAAATGTAATTCTGGATATCCGCCTCACGAGCTAACGCAACCAAATGTCTGCTTGTCGAGATCTGCGTCCCGGAAGCGGCCTGACAGCAAACGGCCATTCTCTGATAAGTGTATGTATCGCTCATTCGCTAGTCGAGACCTTCGGATATGCGCATTGCCAGCTCCGCTCTGTCGTCTTGCCTGAGGGCGATCTGGAGGTTTCTGCCACTCGGCTCGTCATAGCTGCCGATCAGTACTTGAAATCCATATTCGCTCATCTGCGATATGGCAGCGCGAATATCCTCGTCCGCGTTGGCCTGCCGGACGATGTGGTCGAGGCCGATTTCCGTCGCTTCCTTGGTGGAAAACCGGCGGAAGACGATGTTGCAATATCCGTAGTCGGGCCGACGTGCCCGCTGCTCGCGCAAGCTGCCGAGCAAGCGATCGAGCCGCAGGCTTTCGACAATGAACGCTCTGAACTCGTCCGGATCAACCGATTGGACGGAAAATGCGCTGGTGACCGCAGGATCATCTGCGGCGTCCTGCGGCGCGGGAGGCTTCTTCTTCCCGAACGATGGTCCGGAACTGACTGGCGGCATCGTCATAGGGGCGCCTGTGCCACCAGGTACGGACCATCGGCCATCTGGACCAAGTCGGCCAGGATATCGCTTGGGAAACGCGTGGCGAGCGCCGCCGGCATGGTAATTTCGAGGTGGTCGATCGGCACGACTGGTCGCCCGGGCATTGCACCCAGCATGTCGGCCCAAGTGCTTTCATGGCGCGCGAGTCCTTGGATTGAGGCAATGACCAGCGCCGGTGCACGGTCGCCGAGCGCCGGCATGGTTTTCTCTAACGATGAAAACAGCCAAGTCGGGTCATTAAGACGCTCCGGCATCTCGAAACGCAGGACGGAATGTTGGCGCGTGGCTCGTCCGAAGATATTCAGGCTGTAGATTTTTTCTGGCCGCTTCCACACGCGCACCCGCTTTTCTTCCTGCATGCGTGGTGACACGCCTCGAAGAGGAGACCCGGATCGGCAAAGGCGGGACCCTGGCGGCGCAGCTGTCGCGGCTCGACCTGATCGTGCTCGACGAGCTCGGTTATCTGCCGTTCGCCCGCTCGGGAGGGCA
>Ga0233425_10002852_pt1 | contig 32819 bp, 34 predicted proteins | sample Watercolumn_Towu_2_FD_181712 | JGI IMG/M metagenome (GOLD analysis project Ga0233425, IMG submission 181712) | Freshwater microbial communities from Lake Towuti, South Sulawesi, Indonesia - Watercolumn_Towuti2014_140_MG | ecosystem: Environmental > Aquatic > Freshwater > Lake | place... | reverse complement strand
ATTGGCGTGCTCTCCGAAGCGCCGATTTATATTGATGACTCTGGCTCTCTCAATATTTTACAACTGCGCACCAAAGCGCGACGTTTGCAGAGCGAACATGGACTTGGACTAATTGTGGTAGACTATTTGCAGCTAATGGATTCTACCAGTGGTAAAACCGATAATCGCGTCCAGGAAATTGCCGAAATCTCGCGCGGTCTCAAAGCGCTGGCGCGTGAACTCAATGTGCCGGTATTGGCGCTCTCTCAGCTCTCACGTACCGTAGAGCAAAGCAAACCGGCTATTCCTAAACTATCACACTTGCGCGAATCTGGATCTATTGAGCAAGATGCAGATGTGGTACTATTTATCTATCGCAAATCAGCCGACCGCAATTACCGAATAGAAGACATCCCTCCTGATGAACGTAATACGGCCGAGATTCATATTGCTAAACACAGAAATGGTCCGACCGGTTTGGTCAAAACTGCCTTCATTGAGCATCTGGCTTCCTTCCGCAATCTTGATACCACCTATTCCCCATCCGCTTCTACCAATGCACCACAACAGTTAAAACCAAAATCGGCTTTTGTGAAACAAACAAATAATAATCCAGAATATTAATTTATAAATTATAAAAATATGTCAATGTTTTCAAAATTAAAACAATTCAAAGATTTGCGCGAACAAGGTAAAAAATTACAAGACTTAATTGGCGACGAATCAGTGACTGTTGATAAGATGGGCGGCAAAGTAGTGCTTACTATGAATGGCAATCTCGCTATTGTTGGATTGGCAATTGATCCTAGCGTGCTAAATGCCGACAATAAATCCAAATTGGAAGAAGCGATAAAAGACGCTCATAGTGATGCGCTCAAAAAAATGCAACGCACCATTGCGATGAAGATGCAACAATCTGGCGATTTCAATATGCCAGGCCTAAACTAAATGTACTCTCCTAGTATCAACCAACTGATTGAGGCTCTAAAAAAACTGCCGTCGGTCGGACAACATACCGCACAACGGTATGTTTTTCATTGGCTTAAGTCCGGTAAAACAGAGGTCAACGAATTAAAAAATGCGTTGGATAATCTGCTTAAAAACACCAAAAGTTGTGAAGTGTGTTGGAATTTTTCTGATACCAACCCCTGCCCGATTTGCAATGATAAAGGCCGTGATCATAACCAGATCTGTGTGATAGCACTCGTGCCCGATATCGCTTCAATCGAAAAAACTGGAATATTCAAGGGTGTCTATCATGTGCTTCGTGGTAATCTGGATGCCGATTTGGAAAACATCAGTGAACTAAAAATCAATCAGTTGCTCGAGCGCCTAAATAAAAACAAAAATATCACTGAAATAATTTTAGCGCTCAATCCGGATATGAACGGTGAAACTACGATGATGTATCTCAAAAAACAAATTGAAACAATTAATTCCAAAATAAAAATTACCCGCCTGGCGCGCGGGCTACCGATGGGCTCTGATCTGCAATATGCCGACGAGATTACACTTGGCAGTGCGCTGAAAAATAGGATTTAAAAACAAAAAAATCTCCCGACTAAGTCGGGAGATTTTAATTTTATTCTTAAGCGATTTCTACTTCGGTAAATCTCTGCCTCTGGCCGTGTACTTTGTGGAAGCGAACTTTATTCTTGAATTTTTCTACGCGTAAGGTCGGATATTTACCCTGTTTGACTACTTTGGCGGAAACGGTAGCGCCTTCCAAATATGGTTTACCAAGTTCTACCAAATTGCCATCTTCATCGGCTTTGAGTAAAACTTTGTCAAATGCGTAGACGGAGCCTTCGGCGACCGCTACATTTTCTTTATTCAATTTTTCAATTTTCAATTTATCACCGGACTTTACAATATATTGTTTGCCGCCGGTTGCGATAATGGAGATCATAATATATAATTTGCGCCCATTTTATAAGTCCAGCGAAGATGAACTCAGGGCTCGTTTTAGGTATAAACAGTGAGAATTATAGCAAAAAATAATAAAATTGTCAAGTCTATCTCAGAATATCTACCTTATCCCCTATTTTCAAATTTAATTGTTGAGCGGTGCCAGCTTTGAGTTCTAAAACCCTATCTGACACATCACGCGCGGCGTACGGGACAAGCTCACTCTCGGTCTTAGCCAGATCAAGCGGCACATTGGGGGCAAAATCCACCACTACGCCATTTTTTATCCAAATAATATCTATCGGGAAACGCATATCGCGCATCACAAAGACATGCTGCTGTTGAGTGGGAAAAAGAAAAATCATCCCATCATAATTACCGAGATTATCACGCCCGCCCAAACCTTTAATCCAATTTTTTTTATTATCCGCCACCAAAACATTAAACACCCGAGCATTAATTTTCACTTTTGCTTTTGGCCAATGATAATTATAATAAATTTTTAAAAACAAAGAGAAAGCAATTATTATCCCTAAAATTATCCACTGCCAATTTTTTACTTTATGGTTTGACATATTCTTTTTTGGACACGACTGCTTCTAATAGGATTATCACCAATATCAAAAATAATAGCGTAACCGATTTCCAAATACTAGTCATAAATAAAGCCGCGGCACCAAACGAAGCGGCAAACAGATAAAAAATTAGCACTGCCTGCCACTGTTTGAGACCGGCATCCACCAGACGAAAATGCAAATGCCGGCGATCGCCTTGTGAAATTAATTGCCGGCCTTTTACACGGCCACTAATCACATAGATGAGATCGATAATCGGTACAGCCATCACCAGCAGGGCGGTGGCGATTTTACTACCGGCCACGATAGAAATGGCACCAAGCATTAGTCCCAAAAACTGTCCGCCGCCTTCACCTAAAAAAATCTTAGCGGGAGAAAAATTAAAAAATAAAAAACCTAAGCAACTACCGGCTAATATGAGCGAAATTGCCGAGACATCAGGTTGAAAAAATTTGGTTGTGCCGCCCGACAAGGCCGCCACCGCCAGCGCACCAATCATCACCACCCCAGTAGCCAACCCATCAAGGCCGTCTAAAATTTTGACGGTATAGATCATACCCATTAGCCATAAAAAAGCTAAGACTTCTACTCCCACCAAAATCGTCCCAAAATATTTAGTCTGAATTTTCCAAAAATCCAAGCCAATCGTACCGCCAAATGGATTGGTAATACCATCAAAATTGAGACCGCCCGCTAAAATCAAAAGCACCGCCAGGGTGGAAAAAAACAAACGGTAATGATAAGCAATATGGTATTTATCATCAAAAAAACCCACGACCATCAATATCAGCGAGGCTAAAAAAAATAACACCAATTGTTCTTTGGTAAAATGTTTAAAAATCAAACCACTAAAATTATACAAATAAAAAACCACTATCCAAAAACTGATAAAAATAGCGACTCCGCCCAAAAGCGGTACTGCTTGAGCGTGGTGTTTGCGCGTTTCATCTGGCACATCTACAATCTGATATTTTTGCGCGAGATTTTTTACGATTAATGTTAAGATTGCACTTAAAAATACTGCGATCAGGAAATAAATCATACTATGCTAATATCTCCCCCTTCTCCAATCACTACCTTATCCCGCCGCTTAATCTTACCAGCCAATAATAATTCCGCCAAGCGATTTTCCACTTTTTCCTGCAAAGCGCGACGCATTGGCCTAGCGCCAAATTCAGGATCAAATCCGACTTGGGCCAAAAATTCAAAAGCTTCCGGCTTGGCTTCTAATTCAATCCCTTTGGCTTCCAAATCTTTGGTCACACGTTTAAACATCAGCTTGGCCACCTCAATAATTTCGGCTTTGCCCAAAGCTTTAAATAAGACAATGCCATCAAAACGATTGAGAAATTCCGGACGGAAATTTTGTTTGAGTTCACCGTGCAATAATTTTTCTTTTATGGCATCACTAGCTACACCGGCACGCAATTGTTCCTGTACAAAAGCTGTGCCGGCATTGGAAGTGGCAATCAGAATCACATTAGTGAAGTCCACCACACGACCAACACTATCAGTAAGGCGGCCATCATCCATCACTTGTAAAAATAGATTCAAAATATCTTTATCCGCTTTTTCCATTTCATCAAGCAATAATAATGAAAAGGGATGTCGGCGAATCGCTTCGGTCAAAATACCACTACCTTTTTCACCGGGCGTACCAATCAAGCGATAAATACTGCTTTTATCTTGATATTCGCTCATATCCAAGCGTACCATTCTGTCTTCACCACCAAAATAAACCTCGGCAATTGTCTTGGCTAATTCGGTTTTACCTACACCAGTTGGTCCCAAAAATAAAAAATTGGCAATCGGGCGTTTGGTAGAACGGATTTCAGCACGCGCGCGGCGCAGAGCATTGGCCACGAGCTCCACCGCTTCGCTTTGACCAACCACCCGTTTGTGCATCTCTTCTTCTAGATGTAATAATTTAGAAGTTTCATCCGAAGAGACGGTCGTTACTGGCACGCCAGTTTTTTGTGACACGACTGTGGCCACATCTTCACCCGTGACAAAAGAATTAACGCCTTTTTTATTATGAGCAAACGCCGCCGCTTCCGTCATCACCTCCAAGGCACTGCCCGGCAGACAAATTTCGTGCAAAAATCTTGAAGCCAACTGCACCGCTTTGGCTACGGCATCATAAGAAAAAAATACGTGCTGACGATATTCAGCCGCTCCCACTTTGGATTCTAGCACCTGAATTGCCTGATCTTCATTCATCTCTCCTACTTCTACTTTGGCAAACAGATTGCCAATAGGCGAGCTCACAATATGACGGGAATAATTATCTGGCTCAGTAGTGGCTAGTGTCAAAAATCGTCCGCCACCAAGATAATCATTGAGCGTGCCAGCCACATCTAGACTCCCCTCTTTCTCACCGGCTGATACGCCAGTCAACTCATGAATATTGGGAATATATAAAATCACATTACCGGCCCGACCAAGATCCTGCATAATTCCGATCAATCGTTCCACCGCTCCCGCTGGCGTCGTACCCGCTAATAATTTTGGAATACTCAAACGCACCAAACGTTTATCTTGCAATCTCACCGGCACATCATCTTCTACCATTTTTTGGGCAACCCCCTCAATAATACTGCTTTTGCCAGCGCCGCTTTCCCCTACCAAAATCACATTTTGTCCGCCACCATCTATAATTCTAAATATTTCGTCAATTTCTTTTTCACGCGCCACGCAAGTCTCTAAATGACCAAACTGTGCCAAAATAGTGAGGTCATCACTAAAATTATTTAGAAATGGCGTCTGCACCGCGGTCATGGCTTTATCCATACCTTTGGTAGAACGGTGTGAGGCCGCACTGCGAAATTTGGCATACTGGCGATATAGACGCTCGCGGATTCTCGCCCATTCCACGACATTGAGCAATTTGGCTTTATCAATAGCCAAATCAAATAAAATTTCTTGAATTTTTTCTGATTGTTTTATGGACGACAATAATAATTCAGTAACACTGACATACTCTTGATGCGCGCCATAGGCTTCTTCATAAGCCAAAAATAAAGCTTGCTTAAATTCAGGAGAGATCAAGGGCATAGTGAGCGAATCCACTTTAACATTTTTTAGCGGCACTGCGCCAAGTACAGTCTCAAGTGTTTTTTGCAGAGAAGTAGCCGACATCCCCAAACGTACAAAAATATTGTTGATTCGATTGGAAGATAACAACGCATAAAAAAGATGCTCCGGTGTGACAGTGCCTTTACCACTATGATCGGCGACCAAATAAGCTTCACCCAATACCACCAGCGCTTCATCCGTAAAAGTGTCGGCAATATTTAATCGTTTTTTGGTTTTAATTTTTTTGGCTTGTGGCCAATCAGCTACTTCCTCAGCTTGCAATTGTTCACTCTCTTTTTGGCTATAATGAAAATGCTCCACTTGGTCTTTTTTAATACGCTCCACAATCGCCCGATACCACAGATATAACAAGATAATCAGACCGACAAAAATTAAAAACCCCACTAATCCTTTTAGATTAAAAAAGAATGAAAACCAAAAATTAGGATTCAAAAAACTAGCGATAAAATTTTTATCACGAGCTAAAATATAAACGGCCCAGCCAAAACAATTAAGCATCAAAATCAACAAGGTAAAAAAACGTACTTTATTGAGGATGCGGCGGCCTTTGGCCAAGTGCAAATGATAGCGCGTGAGTGGAAAATGCCAATACAGCCAATGTCCGCGAATAAAATGACCAAACGACATCCCGCGGCAATTACCACATTTGCTTAGCCCCAAAAAACCGGTCGCTTTGCAGGTATCGCAATTGAGGAGTTTAATGAGTGCTTGTTTTTCAAATAGCAACATACTATTTTACAAAAGCCATAATTAACCCACCAAAGAAAATGATTGGCAAAATCAGCCAGATAAAAAATAAAAACAGACAAAAGAATAGCCAGAAGATCAAAGCCAAAGATCGGAAGAAAAATTGGACCAAGCGCATAAAAAAACTAATGATTCTCCCCTGCCAATCATATTGTCCAAACATTGGTACCAATAAATTTTTTAACCATAACACTGGTGCTAGACTACGATTGCCTTCCAAAAAAAATCCATAACACCATTTTATGGAGTGCGCCACTCCGCCGGTATACCACCACAGCGGAAAATAAAAAACATCAACAATGGCATCAAAAACGAGACGTTGTAAAACTAAAAGCCACATAAATTTATTTGTATTTATTATAGCACAAAAACTACCAAACAAAAAATCCCGAGACCGGGATTGTTTTGATAATTATCGGGCGATGGCTACAGCTGGAGCAGGATTGAGTCTCTCTATCTTGGCAATGGCAACTAAATTTAATTCTGGTAAACGCTTTTCAATATTGGTCATGGCGCCAGCGTCGGCAATTTTTATCTGTAAATCCCCCACTTGGTCATTCAGCTCATTTACCTGCTTTTCTAAATCACGAATCTCATAGCCGGAGGCCGCCACTGAATTGACGCGCATCATATAGGCGACCGACAAAAATATTACCGACAAAAATAAAGCCGAGCGCATCGCGCGACCACTAAGCCAAGAAGGCAAAGTGATAGTTGAGATAGCCTCAATTAGATTATGATAGTGAGCTTGAAGTTGACGTTTATAAGACATATTAAATTTTTTCTACAATTCTTAGTTTGGCGCTACGACTGCTTGGATTGTTTTTTATTTCCAAAGCACTGGCTACCAACGGTTTTTTATTGACTATTTTTAAAATTTTATTGTTGTATTTGATAAAAAATTGTTTGACTATTCGGTCTTCCAGAGAATGGAAGGTGATCACCGCCAAACGCCCACCGACATTTAGCACTTCAAGAGCTTGAGGTAATGCTTGTCGGACTACTTCAAGCTCTTTATTGACTGCGATTCTCAACGCTTGAAATACTTTGGTCGCCGGATGGGTACCGCCCACCCAAGGAATCTCTTTATTAGTGTTTAATTTTGCTCTATAGGCCTGTAAAATTATTTCGGTTAGCTGACCACTATGACTAATTGGACTCTCAGAGCGTTTATCCACTATCAATTTGGCAATTTCGGCGCTTAATTTTTCCTCACCATAATAGCGAAAAATATTGATCAATTCGGGCAAGGTATATTGATTGAGGATATCAGCCGCGGTTTCACCAGTCTCGGCACCATAGCGCATATCCAGTGGTTCGTCAGTCTCAAAACTAAATCCTCGGCCCCGCTCTTTAAATTGCGGTGTAGACCAACCCAGATCCATCAAAACCGCATCCACAGGCGCTATTTTATTCTCCCCTACAACCTTGGCTAAGTTGACGAAGTTGTCTCTCACCAAAATCGTTTGATCTTTAAAACGATAAAGATTGTTTTGGGCACGTAGGAGCGATTCGGGATCAGCGTCAATGCCAAGCAATTTACCTTTGGGACCAATTTTTTCTAAAATCTTTTCGCTATGCCCGGCATCGCCAAGCGTGCAATCAACTACCTGACTATTTTTTTTAAGGTTCAATCCTTCTAAAACTTCATTTAAAAGTACAGGGATATGGCGCATATTAGACTCCTAGCTCAGCCATTTTTTCGGCAATTTCGTTACTGTTGGCTTCGGTTTGACTCTTGTATGATTTCCATTTTTCTTCATCCCAGATTTCCGCGCGATTGTAGAGACCGGCGATTACGACATTTTTTTGCAAAGTAGCAAAAGAGCGTAAATATTCTGGTATGACGACGCGTCCTTGTTTGTCTACCTCCACATCCATTGCTCCGGCCAACATCAGACGAGCAAAAGCGCGACTATTGGCCGCAGAAATTGGTAAAGTGGCTAATTTCTCGGCCAACTTCTCCCATTCGGTTTTGGTATATAGAAATAAACAGCTGTCCAAACCACGGGTGATCACTGCCCCTTTGCTTAGTTCACGGCGAAATTTGGCAGGAATCGCCAGCCGGCCTTTTTCATCTAAATTGTGGGCGTATTCACCAATGAACATAATTTTAAAATTCACCACTTTCTTCCACTAACATCCATTTTACACCACTTTAAAACATCGGTCAACACTTTTCACCAAAAATAACACCAATTTTTTTGGCTAATATTAAACAAAAAATCCACACAAATGGTTTGTGTGGATAACTTGTATAAACTATTTTAATTTTAAATTTCAATCACTAAATTTTTCTCAGCCAAAACCACCTCTGTCCCTAATTTATCTTTAATTTTTCCAGCTAATACTTGCATAGCTTCAACATCACCATGATTGAGACAAATTTTCCTTGGCGGTCGATTGCTACTGCTAATCCAATTTAATAATTTACGTTGATCACCATGAGCAGAAAAAGCGCCGACGGTCTTTATCTGACATCTTACTTCTACTCTTTCTCCCATAATTTCTACCACTTTATCTCCATCCTGCAATCTTCGACCCAAAGTATCCTGAGATTGATAGCCGATGATCATCAGGGTATTATTTTTATCCGATAAATAACGCAGAGCGTGATAAATAATTCGCCCGCCATTCATCATACCGGCTCCGGCAATAATAATCTTAGGACTGGGTACCGTGTTGATGCGTTTGGAGTCTTCTCTGGTCTCGGATAATACCAAACCGGGAAAATCAAACATGTCATCACCCGAGCGCATTAACTCTTTGGCCGAGGTGTCATAATAATTAGTATATTTACGGTAGACTCTGGTAGCGCCAATCGCTAAGGGGCTATCCAAAAAAATCGGCACTTTTGGCAGACGATGCTGTTGCTCAATTAATTTATCCAATTCATAAAGTAACTCCTGAGTGCGTTCCAGAGAAAACGACGGGATCATCAATACCCCACCGCGCCTCACCGCCTCTAATACCACTTTTTCCAAAATATCGCGCCGTGTCTGATCGGATTCGTGCAAACGATTGCCATAAGTAGATTCACACACTAGAAGATCAATATCCTGAGGCAGATCATCGGTATCACGTAAAATCGGCACTTTGACATTGCCGACATCGCCCGAAAACACTAAGCGCTTACCCTCCGCGACCAATTCCACAAACGCCGAACCAAAAATATGCCCGGCTTCCCGTAAATAAATTCTTACGCTATCATCATGAAAAAGATCGGCCCACTCATAATAATCTAGGGTTTTAAACTGATCCATCACCATAGCGATATCCTGTTCGCTATAAAGCACTGGCAGACCAAATTTGACGCTATCATGCTCCATGACATGCAAGGCATCTTTTAATACCAATTCAACCAATTCTTTGGTGGCCGGCGTCGCATAAAAAAATCCAGTATAACCGTTTTTTACTAATAACGGCAAACGACCGGTGTGATCCAAGTGGGCGTGAGTTATGATTACAGCCGAAATCTCTTTGGCGGCATAAGGTAGCGGGTCATGATTTTTACCCTCATTAAAATTACTACCCTGAAACATTCCGCAATCCACGATAATTTTTTTATCACCAATTTCTACTAAACTATTGGACCCAGTCACCTCGCCAGCCGCGCCAAAAAAATGAATTTTCATATTTATTCTTTTTTCAATCCTAAATTTTCTAAAATTTTGACATTCTGTAAAGTCGTCAAATTTTTTCCAGAAATTAATAATTTGGATTTTCTCAACCCGCTACCGACAATAACATAATCATTATCGGCCACGGCTTTGTCGATCAAAATTGTCCAATCAAATGGTAAACCAATTGGTGTAATCGCACCATATTCCATACCGCTCTGATTAACTGCCTGTTCCATTGGAGCAAAAGACACTCGACGCGCGTCAAGTGTACGTCTGATTAGGCCGTTCACATCTGCTCTAGTACTGGCCAAAACCACGGCCGCGGCCAACCAACTTTTGTCGGCACGCTTGGCTTCCAGTATCACGCAATTAGCTGCTTTGGAAACGGGGATCTCATATTTTTCGCAAAAAGCGACCGTGTCTGAAAGTGTAGGATCAATCTCGGAGACAAAAACTTCCAAGGTGTCTGGCAATTGCAAAATCATATTCGCCACCGGCTTGGCTAATAAATCTAAATTTTCCTGAACAGATATGAATTGTAAATTGCCAAAATCTTTTTTCATATTTTATAGCCTATATTTTAACAAAGTAATCAACTATATACAAGCGATTTTTTTTATGATAAAATATCCAATATAAAATCCTATGCGTCGCAATCTGGATAACATTGAAATCGTTGAACCGCCTATTGAAGAATTAACTAAAAAAAGATCGTGGAAAGGTGCCTGTTTTACCAGTTGCGCTCTTTTGTTGATTTTGTTGGTGGTGGCGGTGGTAAGTATCAAAATATATGTCGGCCCAGGACCAAGACAAACAAAGGGAATACCGGCCAATTTCCCGCCTGATATCTTGGTCTATGATAAAGACAATATTGAGAGCATTACTGTCATCCCCGCCCGCTATAAACAGCGCGGTTTGGGAATCGCCACTTTTTTCCCAAAATTAATTTTGTCACCAATTTTTTACGATTCGCAAAATAATGCCGGTGATACCTTAAAAAATTTATGGGCGGCTATTTCCACACCGAGTACTGATCACAAAGATAGTATTCAAATTGAATGGAAAAAAGTAAGCGCTGATCCGGATTTTATCATCTCATACTATAAAAAAGAATTGCGCAAAAAGAATTTCAAAATAGAAGTCCAATCACAAGGAAATAATGTTCAACAATTTTCTTTTTCCCGCGGAGATGGAATCAGCGGTTCGGTCTATGCCAGCAGTAATGAAACCAATAAATCCAGTACCGATTTATTGATGCTCACCGTTAATTTACCAGTAAAATAGATGTTAAAAATTTTAAATTCGCAATCTAAATCTATCACCGGCGCCGCGATTATTTTGTCTGGCGCTACTTTATTATCCCGTTTTGTCGGTGTGATTCGTGATCGCGTCTTGGCACACTATTACGGCGCTGGTCCAGTCATGGATGCCTATTATGCCGCTTTCAAAATTCCAGATGTAATCTATAATTTGCTGATTGTCGGCGCGTTGGCCGCTGGTTTTATTCCGACTTTTACCAAATTATTAAATGACAGAGAAAACAATCATGAGGCTTGGCATCTCACCAATAACATTCTCAATATTTTAGGAGTAGCACTGATAATTTTATGCACTCTGGGAATACTTTTTACACCACTACTCAATAAAATTTTAGCTCCTGGTTTTAGTGGTGAAAATCTTGGACGCGTTACCGCCTTTACCAGAATAATATTTTTGTCCCCTGTTTTTCTGGGAATTTCTATGATCATGGGTGGGATGTTGCAGTCATTGCGTCGCTTTGTTCTATATGCTATTGCTCCGATTTTCTATAATTTTGGCATTATCTTTGGGGCGACTGTACTAGTGAGATTAGTGGGAGAAAACGGTCTGGCCTATGGGGTGGTGCTTGGGGCAGGAATTCATTGTCTACTACAACTATACGGTGCTTACCACGCCGGCTGGCGTTACCGCTTTTCTTTTAAGACCCAGGATAAAGACACTCAATTAGTCTTCAAATTAATGGTACCTCGCACTCTGGGGTTGGCCATTACTCAATTAAACCAGGTGGTGACCACCATGCTGGCTTCATTTTTACCAATTGGTAGTATCGCTATTTATAATTACGCCAACAATCTCCAGGCTGTGCCCGTGGGAGTGTTGGCAATTCCTTTTGCCTTGGCTATTTTTCCCATCTTGTCGGAAGCCGCCGCAGAAAAAAATACTCAATTATTTGTCAATAATTTTGTCGCCGTGGTACGACAAATTTTATTTCTTATCATCCCTTCTACAATTTTGATTTTATTACTGCGTGCTCAAATTGTACGTGTTATCTTGGGTAGCGGCCAATTTGATTGGGAAGCCACCATCAGTACGGCCAATGCTTTGGCATTTTTTGCTCTGGGATTGGTAGCTCAATCTCTTATTCCAATACTATCTCGCGCCTTTTTTGCATTATCCAATACCAAAACTCCGTTTGTCATCGGGGTAATTTCCGAGCTAATCAGTATCATCGCCGCTTTGATTTTGATGAAACCATTGGGAGCCGCCGGTTTGGCTTTGGCTAGCACGATTGGAGTGACAATCAATTTGATATTATTGTGGATCCATTTACGCTTAGAAATTGGCACCCTAGATGAAGAAAAAATTCTTCCCCTACTAAGCCGAGTGGTGATTGCTAGTTTTGTCATGGGTATAATTGTGCAATTGATCAAATATCCACTAGCTAAAATTTTTAATCAGCAATTTTTCTGGGGAATTTTTAGTCAAGGATTTTTTGCCGGTAGTTTTGGTATTTTAATATACGGCTTAATTTGTTATTTTTTACAAATACCTGAATTTATCCAATTAAAAAGTAGCTTTGAACGCAGATGGCTCAAACTACGCAACCTCAATGCCACTGAAATGATTGAAAATAAAGAATAATATGAATGCTCATCTTAGAAATTTTTGTATTATCGCTCATATTGATCATGGTAAATCTACCTTGGCCGATAGATTTTTGGAATTCACTGGCACTGTTTCCAAACGGGAGATGAAAAATCAACTGCTTGATTCCATGGAATTAGAGAGAGAGCGCGGCATCACTATAAAACTCACGCCAGTACGCATGCCCTATTTGCTAAATGGCCAAAATTATACTCTAAATCTGATTGATACCCCTGGACACGTAGATTTTAATTATGAGGTTTCACGCTCACTAGCGGCGGTTGAGGGCGCGGTCCTCCTCGTAGATGCCACCCAGGGGGTGCAAGCCCAGACTATTGGCAATTTATATCTGGCCATTGAACAAAATCTCACCATCATCCCGGTAATCAATAAAATTGACTCCCCCGCCGCCAATATTGAAAAAACTAAATCCGAAATTATTCATCTTTTGGGATGTGACGAAGATGAAATTATTTTGGCTTCCGGAAAAACCGGAGCCGGGGTTGAAGAAATTCTCAAAACCATAGTTGATAAAATTCCACCACCCAATGATCTAGCCGACAAACCACCCCGCGCTTTAATCTTTGACTCCGCTTACAATGAATTCAAGGGAGTGGTAGCTTCCGTGCGTATAATGGATGGTGAAATAAAAAAGGGTGATAAAATTTTTCTCATGACCACCCAGACCATTGCGGAAGTGTTGGAATTGGGATATTACACTCCAAAATTTCATCCATCTACTACTTTAAAAAATGGCGAAATCGGCTATATTGTCACCGGTCTAAAAGAAGTGCGTGATTGTCGCGTGGGTGACACCATTACTGCCCTCGGATCGGAAAAAACCGGAGTGGCCAAAGAGCCACTACCAGGCTATAAAGAGGTCAAGCCGATGGTCTATGCCGGCATTTTCCCCAAAGAGGGTGACGGCTATGAGCAATTGCGTGACGCGATTGATAAACTAAAATTAAGCGACTCCGCCTTAATCTATGAGCCAGAGCACTCGCAAGCTCTTGGCTTTGGTTTCCGTTGCGGTTTTTTGGGAATGTTGCATCTGGATATTTTTCAAGAAAGACTAAAACGTGAATTTGGCTTAGAAGTCATCATCACCGTGCCGAGTGTTGCTTACAAAATTAAAAAAACCAATGGCGAAAATATCACCATTCATAGCCCGCAAGAAATGCCCGAACCAAACTATATTTTGGAAGTATCGGAGCCTTTTATGTCGCTTGATATCATTACTCCCAAAGATTATGTTGGCAATGTCATGAGCCTGATTTCTGAGCGCCGCGGCCGCTATATCAATACTGAGTATCTCAGCACTGGCAGTGATCAGCGCGCAATGCTACACTACCAGATACCACTAGCGGCCCTGATTACCGATTTTTATGATAAACTAAAAACAGTCACTTCCGGCTATGCTTCTATGAATTATGAACTAATCGGCTATGAAAAAACCAATGTAGTAAAAATTGATATCTTAGTTGCCGAGGAGCCGGTGGAAGCTCTGGCCACTTTGGTCTGGCACGATGATGCTTATCAAGTAGGTAAAAAAATCTGTGAATCACTAAAAGATAGCTTGCCGCGGCAGCAGTTTGAGTTAAAAATCCAAGCCGCGATTGGCGGGAAAATTATCGCTGCCGATCGGCTAAGCGCCCTGCGCAAAGATGTGATTGCCAAACTCTACGGCGGTGATGTCACCCGCAAAATGAAATTGCTAGAAAAACAAAAGAAAGGGAAAAAACGCATGATGACGCAAGGGAAAGTAGATATTCCTTCGGAAGCTTATTTGGCTGTTCTCAAAAGATAAATTTATTCCATAACTAAAATTATGAAACACAAAACCGCTAAACAACTCTGGACTTTAATCGCCATTATTGGCATTGCCGCCATGCTATTTTTTACGCTATTGCCAGCACTCCAATAACATGAAAATCCTCCGCCAATACCAACTAGACATTATCTTTTTATTTCTGGCCTGTATCTTAATGGTTTGGTCGTTTTTTTATGCTTTGAAATATTTTGGCGCCGATCCTCATGACTATGAATGGTATTTGGCGGCGCCAATGCTGATTTTTTACATCGTCTATATCTTGCGCCTGCGCGATAAAATCGCTTTAAGTGATCGCCGGGCGGCCACGGCTAAATCAATTATTTACTGGACATTTTTGGGTGTCTCACTATTTGCTTCTTATGAAGCCCCGATTGCCGCCAAAGATTACTGGTCGCTTAATCTTCTCTATTTGGTATTTACTATTTTTTTAGCTGATTCTTATTGGGATTTTAAAAAAATCACCATGAAAGATATTAAAAAATAATATGCCAGAAAAACCTCAACCAATTGAATTCCACCATGTGCCCTACGGGCAACATGATTTTGAATACGAACCAATCGGCGATGTCGCTGATTTATTTAAACACGCCGACTATGTAAAACCAGACGCTATTAAGAGATACATCAAACAGATAGCCGAGGCGCTTGAAAAATCAAAAGACAAAGAGGTTCAAAAAGCCTGCATCATGGATTTATTAAGGGAAGAAAATATTCAAAAATTACTAGATGTCAAATTAACCGCTGAGACGTCAGAAGAAAAAAGTGAAATAGAAAAAATGACTTTCTATTGGATCAGAGAAATCAGAAAAAAAATAATTGCCGAATTAAAAAAATATCTACCTGATGACCTTTATTTTTTTGTAAAAAATACCATTAAAAGTAATCCTGGGCATTTTAATATTCGTACCAACATTGTTGACAGCAAAACAGGCAAGGTCTCATTTTTAAAAGAGAGCAACTTTAACGATCCCGACACTAAGGACATGGTCAAAAGAAATTTAGAAAAATTAAGAAACGCCCTCAATAGTCTAGAAAATCCTCAACAAGAAATGCCTTTTGTTATTCATCCGGATTTAATTGGTCATACTTTTAAGCATCGGCCAAACGATGCTCAAATAAGCTTTACTACTGAAACAATTGACCTAGAAAATGTAGATAAAATTTTCTTTGATGAACAAATAGAGGGCGGTAAAACTGAATACCAACCCAAAGAAGCTGTCAAAGAACAAGCACGTATTGGTCTAAATGCCATTATTGACTGCCTACGAGGGGCAAAATTTTTGGCCGAACACGGTATGACAATGACTGATATAAATACCGACCTCATTGGAAAAAATCTCGGGATTAATAAAAAAACTAAACGGGGAATTTTGTTTGATTTAGATGGAATAAGAAGAGTCGGTGAATCCGGCTACCCAATAATTGGCCCAATTGAAGGTATAGATTTGTTTCCACCAGAATATCATCCCCAGCTACGCGGTGAATACAATATCTCCGCCACCGCTCCGGCCATGATTTGGGAATTTGGCGCTACTATTTATCGGCTAGCAGAACAGCAAGAGGAATTGCTGTATAAATCCAACAATTTTTTCTCTAAGCACAATTTGATATCTCTATGGGACAAACTTAAAGAATTTGCTAACCAAATGAAATCTGAAAAAATAGAAGATCGCCCATCTTTTGATATCTGCATTGCCAAATTAGAAGAAATAATCAATAAATACTTACCACAAACCGCCTAAATTTTATGTCAAAAAAATGGATCATCGCTCTAATTGTACCAGAATCATTTCTCAACGAGTATCCAGAATTGCCCAAAACAGTGGCTACTTTACTCTATAATCGCAATTTACACACTCAATTAGAAATTGATGAATTTTTAAATCCCGATTATTCCCAAGATATCCACGACCCTTTCTTGTTCAATGATATGGAAAAAGCGGTGGCGATAATCAATGATTGTATCAAAGAAGATAAAAATATTGTTGTCCATGGTGACTACGATGCTGACGGCGTCTGCGCCTCAGTGATTATTATTAGTTGTCTCAAAAAATTGGGAGCCAACAGCGTCTCAGTATTTTTGCCGCATCGCGAAACTGACGGCTATGGACTCAATATTAATACGGTCAAAAACTTAAAAAATCAAGACACTGATCTGATTATTACCTGTGATTGTGGGGTAAGCAACGTCTCAGAAATTACTTTGGCCAAAGAATTAGGCATGCAAGTGATTATTACCGACCACCACTCTATCCCCGCTCAAATTCCTCCCGCTGATGCCATTATTCACCCCAAAATAAGCACTGAAAAATATCCTGATAAAGGGCTCTGCGGTGGAGCGGTGGCTTTTAAATTGGTCCAAGCTCTACTAAAAAATCACCAAAAAAATAACGACTTCCTTCCTGACGGCCAAACCCATGAAGCTTTTGAAAAATGGCTATTGGATCTGGTGGCGATTGCCAGTGTCGGTGATATGGTGCCGCTACTAGGTGAGACCCGCACTCTCACTCGTTATGGCCTAACGGTTTTGAATAAAACCAGAAATTTAGGTCTTAAAAAATTGCTATTTGTCGCTGGATTAGCGGATGAAAATGGACAACTGAAACGCAAAACTATTGATACTGGCACCATCGGCTTCCAAATCGTGCCGCGCATCAATGCCGCCGGAAGGATGGATCACGCCAATAACGCGTTTGCTCTTTTAATGGCGACTGATGAAACCGAGGCGGAAAATTTTGCCTGGGCGCTTAATCAAAATAATATTGATCGCCAAAAATTAAATGAAAATTTGCTAAATCAGGCTCTAAAACAAATCAAAGACACCGCTCAAGAAAAAAATAGCGCTTTATTTGTCATAGGAGATGGTTGGCCAACCGGTATTCTAGGACTGATTGCCGGTAGAATAAAAGACGTCTACTACCGTCCGACTATTGTCATGGGGATAAATCATGGCGAAATTACCGCCTCGGGACGCAGTATCAATGAATTTAATATTATTGAATCGCTCCAAGCCAAGCCAGAATTTTTCTCCAAATTTGGCGGCCATCCTCAGGCCTGCGGTTTTACCTTAAAATCCATAGACCTCTTAGAAGATTTCAAAAAATATTTAAATGACAGAGCAAAAGAAAAAACCAAAGATATTGAACTAGTATCTCAGCTTCGTATTGATGCTGAGATAGATTTAGATGATATCAACTGGAAATTATTTGATCTCCTACAAAAATTTGAACCTTTTGGCATTGATAACGAGGAGCCAAAATATTTGGCGCGTAATCTCACTATTATGGATATCAATCCAGTTGGCCAAGACGGCAAGCACTTGCGTCTAATGATTAAGCAAAATTCTCAAACGATACGCAAAACCATTGGGTTTGGCCTAGGTGATATCAATCGCCATCCCGCTGATTGGAAAAATAACCTACAAATTGGCGACAAAATTGATATGGTATTCTCTATTGAGGTCAACGAATGGAATGGTAACCGCGAACTGCAAATGACTATTGAGGATATAAAAAAGAGCGATTGATAATCGCTCTTTTTAGTTTAAGATTTTTTTAATTCTTTTTCCAATTCTTTCCAGCGCTTTTTGAGTTGTCTTATTAAATTATTCTTTACTTCCACCGCTAATTCACGCTTGGCGCTATATTCCGCCACCGCCCGCTCTACGAGCGCATCATACATTTCTTGTGTTGGACCCTCTAATTGCCTCAAACTAGCTTTTAATTCATTAAATAGCGGTTCAAGATGACTCAGCATTTGTGCCTTCATTTCTTTGCCTTTGGGCGTAACATTAAGCCAAGTTAAAAATGCCCCAATTGCCCCTCCTAACAATAAACCTCTTTTAAAGCTACCCATATAATTTTAATGAATTATAAGACCTCTCTATTATAGCACACCATTTAATTATGATCCACAATTAGCGGCCGCGTTGGCATTAGCGCTTACCTGATAGCCAAATCCAGACTGATATGGAGTGTTGGGCAAGGTCTGAGCACATTCGGCTGGGGGGGTATTAAAACCGGCACAAATTGCCTGTTTTACTGATTCAGCGGTACGATTTACACTAGCCTGTGCACCATTGATAACCAAAGTTGGTGAACCCTGGACACTATATTTATCGTTGAGATCGCTATGTACTGGGTAGAGTGGATAGCGGCCAGACAACCAAGTAGTTTGATCGTTAAATTTGTCTAAAATACCATATTTCTTATTAGCGGAATTGATACAGCTGGTCAAACTTCCCTCCGAGATACCAACTTGACCCAAACAGGCCTGATAATCATCCTTGCCGGTAAAACATCTTAGATAATCACGAAATTTGGCTGGCTGTTCTTTTTCAATACAATACTGACGAGTATTTTCATCAATTTCCTTCTGACCATGCATAGCATAGGAGACAAATTTGATATCAATATCGGCTTTATCTTTAAGCAATTCCCAAGCCGGTAAATAAGCTTTTTCCATCTGCAAACCAAATGGACAGTAAGACATCACAAACAATTCCACTTTGGGACGGTTGGATTTTGGCACATCTGGCGGCGGCGCTACTTGATTATCATCGGTATTGGCTGTGACCGGAGTAATGGCCGCATATTTATCACTTACACCTTTTCCTTTAAAAAATACTGCCAACATTACAAAGAAACCAATAGTACAAATGATCAATATGCCAGCTACCAAACCAACAATTAGAGCGCTCTTGGAATCCAAGGTAGCAAAAAAAGATTTTTTCTCATCCATAGATAATAAATTAAGAGTTATTTAGTATTATTTAACATTATATTATTATAGACCATAATCAGATCTTCTACAACGCCCCCGGTGTGAATATCCTCAGAGGTGGATTGCATCCCCAAAATCACGGCTTTTTGTTCGTTTTTTAGAATCTTTATGCCGCTAGCCGACTCTTCGCGCCGTGAAGCAAAGAAACAAACATTAGCTGATAGTTTAAACAATTTTGGCAGATAAAAATAATTATAAATTTTGATAATATAGCTGAAAAAATCACTGATCCCAAAATCAAAATGATAAGTGATCACCAAAGCTTTGCCAGGATAATTTCGCGCCCATTTTAAGATTTCGCCAGCGGCGCCAAAAAATGGGCAATGCAAATTGATAATATCAAATTTGTCCCAGGATTGAGCATTTATCAAAATTGACTCCTGACCTAAATAACGCCTAGATGGCGCTGCTTCTTTTACTTGCGCCTTTTCTTCTCTACTAGTGGCGCCATATTCCAAAGTAATCGCATTAGCATCTATTCCCAAATTATTTTCCGCTTCCAAAATCGCAAAGGCTTCACTGCGAATCTCATCAAAATAATTAAAGGCACTGGGAATAATATGTAAAATTTTCATATTATTTAGTTAGGTTTTTTAAGAACGATATGCAAATTAGGCGAAGGAAAATTTTGTAAAATAACCGATTCCAAATAAATTAAACTGTTGATTAACACTCGCAAAAAATTAATTACTTTTTTGAACTTTGTTTTCTGATTTAGTTGATCAAAATATTCTTCATTATTAAGTTGTGATAGTTTTCTTTTTTTGGCGTTTCTATCCATTAGATAAAACGATAATACGCCAATTATCTGTCCCAAAACATGCTCACTATATTTTTTATCCATAATTTTAAAGCCAAAATGTCTGATAAGCTCTTCCCACTTTGATCGAGAATGGCGATTGATATGGCCGGCATACAAGGCAGTGAGCCTATCAAAACGCTTGCTAAAACGCAAGCTGTGCCATAGGGATAGATAGTCCCCCTCGCAAGGGATAAAAGCATAGACTAGACCGCCAGGTTTTAAAATCCGCTGAATTTCAAGCATGGTTTGTTCTACCGATTCCACATGTTCTAGCACATCAAAAATTACCACGGCATCAAAAAAATTATCCGCCAGTGGCCAGCGCGCTCCTGACCCGGATAGATAATTTACCGACGAATCTCTAGACTGAGCTAATTTAATGGCTGTTTCACTAATATCAAAACCATAGCACTCACTACTAGGCAAATGCTGTTTGATTGCTTTGATAAATTGGCCGGCGCCGCAACCAATCTCCAAAATCCTTGCTCCTGATTTAAGAGGCCGAAGATTGATTAGGGCCTGACGTAGGCGAAAAGCAGTCGGATGAGTGGGAGACAAATTAGCAGTATCTTTTCCCCAAATAGATTGATTGTAATCAAAGATCATATCGTATGACGATAAATTTCAAGCAATTTAGACAGATGCTCATCTAAATCATTATTAACCAAAATATGCTTTTTACAATTCATTTTTAATTTTCCCAGTTCTTCCTTGCTATAATTTAGAGCTTCGATAATTTTCTTGGCTAAATCCCCGCCATCTCCACTATTAAACAACAATCCCGTATTGCCTAATTGAATTTTATCCTCCAAAGCCGCTAAGCGACTAGCAATTACTGGCGTGGCGCAGGCCATTGATTCTATGGCGACCAAAGAAAAAGACTCATAATCGGAAGGAATAACGGTAAAATCAGCTACCGAGTAATATTTAGCCAACTGTCTTTGATCACTAATTTGACCAACAAAATACACTTGCTTGTCCAATTTTAACTGCCTGCTTAAATCTTCATAATTTTTTCTTTCATAACCATCGCCTACTACTAATAATACCAAATCATCTCGTCTTAAAATTGACAAGGCTTGTAAAATTAGATCCAATCTTTTAAGAGGCAAGAGATTGCCGACAAATAATAAAATTCTTTTACCATCAATTTCTTCTAAATTTAAATCACTTAGTTTGATGTTCTGAGGAAAAAAAATCTTGGTGTCAATGACATTGTTTAGCGTGATTAACTTTTGAGGAACAATATTTTTTAAAAATTTAAATTGTTTTTTACCAGCATCTACCAGAATTACGCGTTTAGCGGTTTTAAAAATTAAATTAGAAAAAAAATAATCGCTAAAATATTTAACTGTCTTTTTTATGACGCCTTTTGGACTGGCGTCCATATGGTAAGTAACCAAAAGCGGTATTTTCCAAAATACGGCGGCCAAATACACTAAAAATCCACTGCCATAAAAGGGAAAGTGCAGATGAATCAGATCAAAATCGCGTAGACCAAAAAATAATTGTGGCAAAATACCACCATCCCCTATTTTCAATAAAGGCTTCAAATAATTTATTTTAAAATCACTCTCTGATAAATAATTACCGTAATCCATGGTAAATACTTTAATTTGATAATCAGGGGATGATAATCTAGCGGCTTCTAAATAAGCCATCTGGCCCATGCCGCCAATTTTAGGCAAAAAAGTAGAAATAACAACAGCAATTTTCATTTGTTTTTATTATCTAGGGCATCTTGGCGCACCAAGCGCGTAATATTTTTTTCCATTTTATCCAAGCGTACCCAAATTCTAAAAATTATAAAAAATAACCCAGCTATCGCCAAATATAAGATAGCGTCCACTCCCCGGCCAACACCCAAAAATTTGGCTAGCGTTGCCGTCAGATTGGGCCGATAAACCACTATGCCAGCACAGATCCAGAATATTATCCAAAAAATAAACTGGCTTAGACTAATTTCCCTAACTTTAAAACGCAATACTGTCTTAAATAGAGCAAAAACAAAAAATAATATTAAAACAATTTGAATAATCATCATAAATTATTTGCTAATATAATCAATAAATAAATCTCGTAAAATTTTAAAACCGCCGCCAATCCCCTGTCCATGTTCATTGTAGGAGACTTCCACCGGATATTCACTATAACGCAGGTTTAATTTTTTTATCAGCTTTGGGATTTCGGAATTGTGGGCCATGCCATCTTGAGTAATTCTGATTTCTTTAGCGGCTGCCAAATTTAATATTCTAAAACCATTGTGCACATCAGTTAATTTTAATCCGGTAATTAAATTATTGACAAAACGACTAATGGGTAAAATAAAATATTTTTTAAAAAATGGAATTTTTGAGCGTGTGTCCAAAAAACGCGAACCAAGCAACACGTCTAAATTTTCCGCTTGGATTTTTTCTAACCCATGAGCAATGTCTTTAGGATTAAATTGGCCGTCTCCATCAAAATGGACAATTAGCTCAGCGCCATTTTTTATGGCCCAATCGTTGCCGGTCTGCAAAGCCGCTCCCTGTCCGCGATTGATCAGATGGCGAATTACCAGAGCGCCGGCTTCACGCGCTTGCATCGCCGTCTGATCAGACGAACCATCATCAACCACAAGTACATTCTTATAGCTATGTTCAAAAAGGCCGCGAATAACGCGACCGATTTTACCCTCTTCATTAAAAGCCGGCACTACTATCCATACCATCATAGACTATTTACTATGAAACAAAAGCGCTTCTTTATTGGCCACGGTATAATCAATAGTTTTTTGCAACCCATCCTGCAATCTAGTCAACGGCAACCAACCCAATACATCTTTGACATAACTTAAATCCGGCAAACCTTTTTTGGTAAGAAATTCTAGCGGTTTTTCAAACACGACTTTGGAGGTGGAGTTGGTAAGTTCAATTATCTTTTGAGCGACCTCGACATAACTGATAATTAAATCACCACCTAAATTCACCACTTTTACTTCAGGATCGGCTCCCATCAAGCGCACCAATCCATCCACCGTATCATTGATATAGCAAAGCGTAGTTACCAAAGTTTCATCGCCATAAATTGCCAAATCTTTCCCCTCAAGCGCATTGATGATAAAATCAGGAATCAATTGGCCCTCAAAAAGCTTCATTCTTGGACCATAAGTGGTAAATACCCTAGCAATTTTGGCATCAATCCCATAAATTTGGCGATAGGTATCCACACAAGTTTCCGCAAATCTTTTGCCCTCATCATAGCAAGCTCTGGGAGTAAGGTGGTTCACTATTCCCTGATGATTTTCTTTGAATTTACTCTCATCCTTGGGATCGCCATACACTACTGAGCTCGAGGCAAAAACATATTTGGCGCGATAGCGAGCTGCCAAATCAAGGGTAGAAATCATGGCCGCGGAATTGGATAACAATGATTTCATTTTCAATTTTTCAAAATACTTCGGGCTGGTGGGGCAAGCCAGATGATACACCTCTTGGATACCTTGAAATTTGACTTTAAATTTATCCAATTCATCAAACTGGTTTAGGTCTATTGGTTTATCAACATCATAATTGATAAATTCAAAATCTGGATATTGCAATAAATGCTCGATATTAGCAGGCGAAGAATTAGAAAAATCATCCAGGCAAATGACTTTACCCTCTTTTAGCAAGCGCTCGCACAGATGCGAACCGATGAAGCCGGCACCGCCAGTTACTAAAATATTCTTCTTTTCAAATACGGTATTCACCATATATAAAAACATTAGATTTACACTGATATTATAGCAGTTTTTAAAATCGCTGGCAATAATTAAGGTCCTAGCCAATTATAAATTTTAGAACTGGTTTTATTGATGGTTTTGGTGACAGTTTTCTTGCCAACTTTGACCTTTTGTTTGACTTTTTGCCTAAAATTTAATTGAATTGATCGGTTCGTATCATTATTGACCACTACAATTTTCTCTGGCACCTTAGTGGCGCTGTAATCAGATAAAGGTAGAGCTTTCTCTTGCCATCTTTGGCCTTGATCGGTAAAAAATTGGACAAAATAATGCTTACCGCGCTTTATCAAAGCAAACACTTCGTCGCGTTTTCCATCAAAAGAACGACTAGCCGCCAAAGATATCAAATCGGCATCTTTGGTGGAAGCAAAAAAATAATTAGTACCATCTTCTGTGATATAAATAATATTACCCTGAGAATAATAATTTTGCCAAGGCGAATAATTAACGGGAAAATTGGAGGAAGCGGCATAAGACAAAGCGCGACCAATATTCAATCGCCCAAATCCTAATTTACCTACAAAATTTAGATTTTTATCATCAATATTGTCGGCATTTTTTAGTAGGGCTGAGATTATTTCTTTGGCCGACCAATCAGGACGCTGAGCTTTTAATAAAGCCGCGGCGGCGGCCACTATGGGAGTGGCAAATGATGTCCCCTGCCACGGTCCGCCAAATTCATCTAAATAGCCATACATTGGGGCAAATCGTTCCAAACTAAAAATACTCTGACCAGGTGCTAAAATATCTACACACGGGCCGTAATCGGCAAACTTGCTTAGCTGATCATTTTTGTCTACTGACGATACACCTACAATCCAATTTTCCGCGTCGCTACTATCCATGCACACGGGATAATTTGGCACCAAAGCAAGATTACCGCCGCCATTCTTGCGGCGGTCATTCCCTGCGGCGACCACAATTACTATTCCTTTTTGATAAGCTTTATACAATATATCTCTTAGGCCTTCGCTATTCTTATCACCTACCACACTAAGACTAATCACATCAGCGCCATGATCAGCGGCATATTCAATTGCTTTGGCAACATCAAGATAAGAGCCATTACCATCACTCCTTACTGCTCTTAGCGGCATCAAGCTGACTTGCCAATTCAAACCAACACCGCTTTTCTCATTATTGCCTATTGCTCCAATTAGGCCGGCAATTATCGTGCCGTGATTCACAGCATCAGGGTCGCCGCTATTATCCAAAACACTAGTACGCACATCGTTAGAATTTTCAATAAAATTCCAACCATGAATATCATCTATATAGCCGTCATTATCATCGTCATAATTATTATCAGGAATTTCATAAGGATTGGTCCAAATATTAGCTTTAAGATCATCGTGCCAGATATCTGCTCCGGTATCGATAGTAGCCACCACCACTCGGCGGCTACCGGTGGTATAATTCCAAGCATCTACTGCGCCAATTTGCTTCCAGACCTCTTCTTGAGCGCTATATTTAGGATCATTGGGGACTAAAGCATAAGCGGTACTAGTAACAAAAAAAATCCCTAATAAAATAAGGACCAATATTGATTTTTTGGCTAAATTATGATAAGATCTAAACATATAAAACATAACTATTATACACCAAAGATAATTTTTATTCCATGTATAGGTTAAAACAACTAACAATTTTAGCCGGTGACTTACTGGGATTATATATCGGCCTTTATCTAGCAGTGACCGCCCGCTATCTTTCCATTCCCAAAGCGGAAATCATAGGCAGTCTGCTTGCTCCTTTTACCTGGTTATTTTTTAGCGCAGTAATTATTATTTTTATACTAGGCCTCTATGATCTAGGCCGCGCCAAAAATCAATGGGGGTTTTTTCAAAAAATAATCACTAGCGCAATTTTGTGGGTAGTAATAGGGGTATTTTATTTCTATATATATGGACAAGATAAAATCAACCCCAAAACTATCCTGCTATTATTAGCTGTATTTGGTTTTAGTTTAATTGCCCTCTGGCGTTTTGTATATAATCGTTTTATTGTTGCTAATATTTTAAAAACAAAAATTGCTTTTATTGGATGCTCCAAAGAAGCCCGGCTAATTATTGAGACTCTACAAAATAAACCCCAAATTGGTTATGAGGTGGTGGGGATAATCGGTGATTGCTACGAAAATCCAAAATTACAAAATCTTACTATAAAAAATCTATCAGGATTGAAAAAAAATCCCGATATTATTGTACTGGATTTCAACTACCAGAAAGATGAACAGCTAATTAAAGAGCTTTATCAAAATATTTTTAGACAAATTGGTATTATTGAACTGGCGGATTTCTACGAAACCATTTATCACCGTCTGCCGCCATTTACTTTTTCCGAGGGTTGGTTTTTGACTAAATTCCAAGAACAGTCTAAAAAAATCTATGATCGTTTTTCGTTATTGATTAATTGTCTCTCCGCCGTACTAATTGGTATATTTTTTATTATCATTTTACCCCTGGTGGCTTTGGCGATTAAAACCACTTCCAATGGTCCGGTTTTATTTAAACAAGCACGGGTAGGACGCGGTGGAAAAACTTTTTTCATCTATAAATTCCGCACTATGAGGGCGCTCTCCGCTGATGGCAGCGCTGAAGTCAACGGCGCACAATATGCAGCGAGCAATGACAGGCGCATTACCAAGGTAGGAAAATTTTTACGCGCCAGCCGACTAGATGAAATCCCACAATTTATCAATATCTTAAAAAATGAGATGAGTTTAATTGGTCCGCGACCAGAACGGCCAGAATTTGTAGAACAATTAAATAAACTGATGCCATTTTATTCTCTACGCCATCTCATCAAGCCTGGTCTCACTGGTTGGGCGCAATTACAACGCGGTTATTATGGCACGCTGGATGAAAACTTAAATAAATTAGAATACGATTTATATTATATAAAAAATCGTGGTCCATTACTGGATATCACGATTATTTTAAAGACTATCAGTATAGTATTGGGGATGATCGGGAGATAATTACTTTATAACTCGATTACTGTCTGCTCACCCACAATCAAGCGATGAAATCCATCGCTATTTTTTTTCTTTATCTCTACATTACCGCCAATAATGCTGTCTTTGATTCTCAAATCACATGATAGATGACAATTGGCCAAAATAATTGAATTGCTAATTTCCACTCCTTCCACTACACTGCCACTGCCAATAGTCACATTGGGAGAAATTACACAATTTTGTAAATTACAATTCTCACCAATAATCACCGGTCCATTAATCTCTACATTTGATCCTATAGTGGTACCACCACCAATCTTTACCTTCCCAGCTATTTGCGCGCCTGTTTCCACCTGGCCAAAAATATTAAACTCATCAGCTGACATTTCATCTAGTAACAATTTATTAGCCAAAATCAGATCAGTTGGGGCGCCGGTATCTTTCCACCAGCCGGTGATCTCAGTGTGTCCAACTTTAAAATTATTTTTCAAAAAATAAGAATGGATATCAGAAATTTCATATTCGCCGCGCGGACTTTTTTTCATTTTCTTAAAAGTTTCAAAAAAAACTTTAGGGCCATATAAATAAATCCCGGTTTGGGCAAAATTATTAGGCGGATCTTTTGGTTTTTCCAAAACATCAATCAACACACCCTGATCATCAAAAACCGGCACACCAAATCGCTGTGGGTCTGGTACTTTGGCAAAAGCCAGCATACAATCATAATTATTTTCCTGAAATTCTCGTATCAAATCATTAAGGTCGGCCAAGACTACATTATCAGAGAGATAAAACATAAACGGCTCATCACCAATAAATTGCTGTGCTTCACTCACCACGTGCGCTATCCCTTGTGGGCCGCCGGTTTGTTCAAAAAAACTAATCTTTATCCCCCAGTGACTGCCATCGCCAATATGTTTTTGTAAATCAGTCTCACCGGGATTAGTATTGATAAAAATTTCTTCAATCCCGGCATCCACCGCTTTTTGAATAGCATGAAAAATCATTGGCCTATTAGCCAAAGGAATCAAATGTTTATTCATAGTGGAAGTGACCGGGCGCAAACGCGTCGCTCGTCCCCCACCGGTTAAAATTGCTTTTCTGATTTTTCTCATATTCTATCTTGGTGTTTTCTGGTAGTTATATGTCTGAACTTCGTTGCAAAGCTTTGATTAAATTGAAACTACCATAAAATCATTTTCTTTACAATCCTCCAATACCAGTCCATTATTGGGTTGGCAATATAATCCAAGACCGGATTTTTAATGCTCTTTTCCTCAAAAACTATCCTGCCAACAAAAGTCTTAATAATTTCTTTATCACTCACTTTTCTGACGCTCTGGATATAAGCGCGTTTTTTGAGCCATAATTTCCAACTAGATAATTTCAGCCAATAGAAATAAACTTTTAATTTTTCTCCCAGCCAGCCTTGCTTAAAAGCAAATAATAAAAAGCCAACTTCCATGATAATAGCCATTGGCAAAAATAATAATAAAGTCGGCCATTTAAAAAACATCAGCATCAAACCAAAACGGTTGCGTTCAATATAGTAAAATTTTATTTTATTTCGGCCAAAAGAATATTTATGATAAAACAGCGAATCAGACGCGACCATAACTTTATATCCGGCCATTTTTAATCTGAAACAATATTCAATATCCTCATGATACATAAAAAAATCACCATCCCATAGGCCATATTGCTTCAATAGATCTGCCCGCATCAAAATTGCCGCGCCGCTGGCATAAGAAGTTTCGTAGATTTTTTCTAATTTTAAAGTATCTCTTTTGACTCGTAGATTATTGCAGAATCCTAATCCCAAATAATGAAAAGAATTACCGGAACTGTTGAGTAAATCAGTTTCTGGGTAAAGCATGAGTAGTGATTGCACAGCTCCAACTTGTTTATCTTTTTCCATCACTTCAACTAACGGTTCCAAAAAATTAGCAGCAACAAAGCCATCACCATTATGTAAATAAACGTAATCAAAATTATTATCAAGCGCCCACTGAATACCGGCATTATTGCCTGCGGAAAATCCCAAATTTTCACTCTGGGGCAAAAGCGTAATATGAGGCAATTCTTTACCTGAGAGCGCCATAACATTTTCTTCTAGATAGCGCACGGAGTGACCATATTGCGGGTGAGGATTATCAACAATTATTAATTCTACCTTATCTTTGGGATAAGTCATCTTTTTCAGAGCTGACACTACATCATCAATATATGGTTCACAATGAAAGGAGAGATAGACAATTGCAATTTTTGGATAATTAGTCATACTAAACGGAATAATATTTATGATTATTCCTCCATTTCCATAAATATTTAAACCAGCTCATCATATGAATACGCGCCAATTTATTTTTAAATAAAGCCTGGAAAATTCCGGGTACTTTGGAAGAGCCGCGCGCATGCATATGCATAATTACTATATCATGGACATAATAAACCGGCCAATTGGCCTCCCACATCCGCCGGCACCAATCGGCATCTTCTAAATACATAAAGTAACGATCATCAAACCAACCAATTTTATCTACCACTTCTTGACGCACAATAAGCGCAGCGCCGAGCACCCAATCCACCGGAACAGTTTCATTGTGATCAAAATCTTTCATTTCCAATTTATCCGCCTGTTTTTTTACCCAGGCATATTTTTTATCCCAATTAATTTGTTTAAATGGTTTAATCAAAATTGAAGACAGGTCAAAACGATAACAAGAAAACTGCAAACTACCATCCATATTGAGAAGTTTAGGTCCGATACAGCCGATCTTGGGATGATCGTCCATAAACTTTACAATCCTTTCTATTACTTTGGTATCTTCTGGAATAATCGTATCACGATTAAGAGCAAAATAATAACGAGCTGGCACAGCTTTAAAACCGACGGTATTGCCTGCGCCAAAGCCGATATTGCCACCACAATCAACATATTTTACCTTATCGCCAAATTTTTCACTAAGCGCTTCTCTAATATTGTCTTGATTTTTTGAATTATCAGCGACCGTAATCTGTACATCATAGGAGCAGTTCACGGTATCTTTCAATACCGAATCAGCGGCGCGCAGGATATCGTCTTTCATTAGATAATTTAAAAATACTATATTGATGTCTTTCATACTACATCCACCATTTTCTTAATGCTTTATAATCAACTTTTTTAATCTTATCAATTTGCTGTCTCTTATTTTCTAAGTCTACTCTCCCCTGCCACACTTCTTTTAGGCCAGCTAAAACTTTGCGATCAAAAATCAAAAAATAGATAAATTTCTTTAATTCATACCACAAAATCCACGGAAAATCAAGGATGAGATTTTGCCAATATTCATTTTTATAAATGGTCCGCAGATGATTTTTGTAGCTGTGATATTGTACCCAAGGTGATTGCTTTTTCTTGTTTTCTATGGCAGAGCGGTCATCCATCTCTTTAGGGCCAGCGCCAGTGCGATCATGGTAAGCGACCGTATCAAGCAACACGCTAGATTTAAACCCGGCTTCAACTAGGCGATAGGCCAAATCCACATCTTCCTTATATGAATGATAGCTCTCATCCAAAAATTGTCCATCGTTAAAAACTATTTGTTTAATACTGCTCCGGCGCAACATTGGAAAAGCGCCTGACACCCCAAAAACTGATAAAATATTTTCATTAAAATTATTTTTTAATTCTGACCAACGCTGTTGTGTATATTGTTCTATTACACGGCGATTATGGAAAATCTTAAGCCCCAAGGCATCAATATAATCAGAAAAACTGGCTTCTAAGCCATCCATAGAAATCTTGGCAAAATCCCATTTCATCAATCTTGGCGAAACGGCCGCCACTTCTCTATTTTTATCCAAAAAATCCACCATCTTTTCTAGACAATCCGGCCCTAAATACATATCTTGATTGAGCAACAAAAAATATTCGCTATCAGTATCACGATAGGCTTGATTATGCCCAGGAGCAAAACCAAAATTGGTCTCGTTGACTACTAATTTGTAAGCCACCGGAAAATTTTCCAATTCTTTTTTTATTAATTCTACCGTATTGTCTTTGGAGTCGTTATCAACAATATAAATCATCCAATCTTTAAAAGTTTGTTTGCGCAGAGAATCAAATAAATGCGGGATATATTTTGAGCCGTTCCAGGCGACAAGGTGTACTGATAATTTCATAATTACAAAATTATTTCATCCTCTTTTTTCCAAGCCGGATCAACAATACAAAAAAATTCCAGGTCTTCATTGCCGATATTTTCAATATATTGAATAGAGTTTGGAGGAATGTAAATTGTATCATACAGGCCGACTTCTGCCGATTCGTCGCCAATATGCATTATTCCCTGCCCTTTGATAATACAATAAACTTCTGTCGTTTTCATAGCATGAGGCGCAGTTTTTAATCCTACTTGAACTTTTGCCCAAGCCAAACTATAGCGACTTTCAACTTTATCAACATTAAAATTTAACAACTCTCTTAATATACAATTGTCACCAGCTATAATTTCTTGTTGATTGCTAAATTTTTTGATTAACATATATTATTTATTAATTTTATCATTCACCCACGCCATCACGATGCCAACTGGACGAAAAACCGCAATCCATATCCATTTATACCACGGTTCCCATTTCTGAAAATAGGTCAGCATACTTTTGGTAAAATTTTTCTGCTTCCAAAATGTAGTGCGCTGTTTGAAACTCTGCCCAACATAATCCACGCAAGAAATTACCGGGGTATGCACTACTTTATATCCTAATTTTTGCACTTCACGACAAATATCCACATCTTCAAACCAAAAAAAGTATCGTGGATCAAAGGCAAAGCCAATTTTTTTGTAAACTTCTCTAGGCATCATCATAAATGAACCACGCACACTATCCACTTCCTGCTCTTTATCCGCATCAAAACCTTTGAACATATAGCGATTCAAAATCGCAGGAAACAAATGTGGTAATTTTAAGATAACTGCCAGTTGATCAAATAATCCAGGGAAACGACGCGGTTGAGCGTCTAAATTTAGATTACCGTTTTCATCTACTAATTTACAACTGGCCAAACCAACTTCCATATGATTTTTCATCCACTCTACCATTTTATCAAGACTGCCGGGCGATACGCGCATATCCGGGTTTAAAAACAATAAATATTCTCCACTGCTGATTTTGACACCAGCGTTATTAGCCGCCGCAAAGCCTAAATTTTTTTTATTATCAATCAATTTCACCCAATGATATTTTTCTTGGATAATTTTTACAGTATCATCGGTAGATCCATTATCCATCATAATTTCTTCAAATGAAATATTCTGACAGCCGTTTTTGACGGATTCAATTTGCTCGCCGATTAATTTGGCGCTATTCCAAGTAACGGTGATAACTGAAAGATTCATACGATATTTAATCAAAGAGATATTTATTTCTTTAACTGCTCTTTAAAAAAATCCACAAACGGAATGGCGGTCGGGTCTATCCCTTGTAGTAGCGCCCCATAATAACTGACGTAACTGCCAAACACCAACAATTCGCAGGCTTGATGAACTTTACTTTTTTCTTGCGCTTTATAAGACCAATATTTTATCCCATTTTTTTCCAATATTTTTTTGGTAATATCAAATCTTTTTTGTACGCGCCTATCATATAAATCCGATTCTATTAGCACAAATCCCAAATTATTTTTGTTGCTTTCTGGGTAAAGCATGCCTTCCATCAAATGATGATTCAACTCCGGAATCAAAAAGTATCCAGCGAAACGCTTGGCATTCTCATTGGTTTGATTAGCCGCCACATGCACACTGCCCGACAAATGCTCTGCCCCAGCATACCAGACACTTCTATTAAATAAATTTTTAGCTATCT